>Ga0163111_10003493_pt1 | contig 10163 bp, 10 predicted proteins | sample CRUFie1St18metaG_FD_109645 | JGI IMG/M metagenome (GOLD analysis project Ga0163111, IMG submission 109645) | Marine microbial communities from the Costa Rica Dome - CRUD Field 142mm St18 metaG | ecosystem: Environmental > Aquatic > Marine > Oceanic > Photic zone | place: Costa Rica: the Eastern... | reverse complement strand
TCAGCATCACCTTGTTCTTCTCTCCATAGTCTTTCATTTTCTCTCATTTCTTCTTCAGTTAATCCTAAGAAGCGTGAAAGAGCAAAACGTTTGGAAATGTATGCTGTTCCTTCCATCTGTGAGAAGTTATTGATTCTACTAGCATCAATATCACTTTGTCTATAACTAGCAAAGTTTTGAGGCTCATTAAATTCAATGTCAAAAATACTAGCATCAATGTTAATACCTCTCCAACGTAACCACAGTTTGAATTCACTGTCAAATGTACTTGCTACTAAACCTTGTAGTCTCATACAATATTGATTAAATCTGTGTTCTTGTATTAAGGCAGTTCCTACTTTACCATCAACAAATGTGTTAGAACCATCATCTGGTGAACTTGGCAAGTATGTGCTAGGTATTCTTAACCCTCTATACAGTTTATTAGTAAAGTATTTTAAGTCTGAAATTTCACCTAGGTTTTCACCTCCTGGTAATGTTTCAACTTTTGAACCTCTACCTTCTGCTGTTTGTGGGAAGAAATAATCTTCGTTTGTTGATAATGGATTGTATGTAGCATCCATCATATTAGTACCGCCGCCTGATTGTGTAGGAATACGTCTTTGATGTATTTCGTTTTTTACTCTTTCAACGTAACCCATTGCCATATGTGTTGGCATATTACCTACGTCAATGTAAAACACTCTACGTTCAGGTGCTCTTTGTACTCTGTAAATTATAATAGCGTCTTCAAGTAATTCTTTTTGTTTGAAAACTTTAAAAATATTTTCTAATACACTTGTACCAAAAGGCCAATTAGCATCTAAGCCTTCTGTTAAACTTAAATGTACAACGTGATCTGCTTCTATGCTATTTTCTCTTACTTCTGTTTGTCTACCACTGTAATTTCCAGCACCTTGATATCCACTAGTTGTTGAACTAGGTTGTACACTTGCTGTTTCTGTATGCTGTGGTGCTGTAACTGTTAAGTTTTCAAAGTTAGGAGCAATATCTTTAAGCACATAAACTTCAGGTGCTTTACCTTTTGCTTCGTTTACAATTACTTTAGTAACGTTTTGTGGTTCTACCCAAAACCATTCATAAGTTTCTGGGTCTCTAATAAAAGTTTGATCACCGTACTTTATTACATTACGGAAAATTTTAAAAATTCTTTTGTTAAAATCATTCAGGCTAGTCCAATTTTTTAACTGCTCTGAAAGGATCTTCATTTCTGTGTCAGTTGGTTTTTCTTTAAATTTAAAAGTAAAGGGTGTACCATTTTCTTCTGACTTCATAGTACAAAACTCTGCTAAAATGTCAATAGCAGAATTTACTTCAGAGTCCATATCCATGGATTCATATTGATTGTATCTCTCAATTCTGTTTGGATGTCCAACATAAACTTCTGGAAGTGTACTTTGATAGTTTCTAAAACTAGTATCAGCCATGTTGCCTTGTCCGCCACTAAGGGGACTGAGGTTTCCTGTATCTACTGTTTTAAAATATTTTTTCCAACTCATTCGTTTTCCTTAATCTCATAATATGAGTATATTATTATTTACCGTCTATACTGTATTGTCCCTTAAATCTCGACTTACTCTATATGTACGTTTGGCTTCACCTAATAACTGTCTTAATGTACTTATTTGGTTATTCAAGGCATCTACCTGTGATTTATTGCCAGTATTTCCAGCAACAAGACTCATTGTACTGTTTAATTGATCTAATTTAGCCAAAATACTCATGTTTCCTTGTGCTGTAGCCAATTCATTTGAAGGAGTAATAGTACCTGCTGTAAGAGGTGTAAACAGTTCTGCTCCTCTTTCTCCAACAATGTAAGGATTGCCCATTCCAACAGGACCGCCATACTGCCTAAAACTAATTCCGTCTTTTACATACGATTGTCTTGAATCATTCAATCCCGCATTGCCAATAACAAATGATGTATTTCCACCTGCCGCTGTAAAGTCATCTAATAAGCCTTGGAGAGATCCATACTGTTTGTAAAATTCATTTTTATCATTTTCGTAAAGATAATCCAAATATTGATCAAACCCTTCAGCAGTTCCAATATCAGGACCAAAATCCTTTTTAAAGGTCTTCAGTTGGTTAGCAAAAGCAATATAACTTGTACCTGCACTGGTTGCCTTGGCCGCGGATATAAAATCAGCAATCGCTTGTACATCACCACTTTCAACTTGTATGTCTCCTGCTGTATTAGTAGACACTTGGCTTGTTACTGTACTTGGATCTGCTATGATTTTTTCTAATTCTTCTGGGCTGGCACTTGCTATAATTTTTGCCGCTTGTGCTTGACCTTGGTTAGTAGTTGCTATATTATTAAGTAGAGCATCTAATCCACCAGCGTCTTCTAGCATCATTGCTTTTCTACTACTGTCGGAAGGTCCTCCCATAATGTAGTCTAGTGGGCCTGCCGCAAACAATCTTAATTCCATTGCTATAGCATCTAAGGCATTCATCACTCTTTGAATCTTAGCACCAACGTCCATTCCTTCAAGACCCATTTCCTTCGCAAAGCCTGACAGAGCATTTTGTACTTCTTCTTTGATTGTACCAGCAACGTCTGTTAAACTTGCTTCAAATAATGTAATAGCGCCTCCAACACCATCTGCCTTTGTTTCTAAGTCTTTACCAAGTTGGTCTGGTTCTATCTTGCTTACCTGATTAGCAAATTCTTGAGCACCACTTGCCGCCTCTGTCATTACAGTGGCAACACCATTAACACCATAAAGAGGTTGAAACTCTTTTCCAATAGTTTGTACATCCTGAGAAATTTTTGCCATTTCTTGTATAAATGTTTCTTGGCTAATTTTTCCTGTAGCAACATCATCACCAAGTTGTCTAATTCTTTCAGCAACGTCTGGAGCACCTGCTAGGAAATCTCTAATAGTAGTATTACCTGCCGCTACTTCTAAAGCAAGATCCTTGCCTGCAATACCTGCCATTAAAATTTGTGATATAGCACTGTCTTGACCAGTAGTGCTAAACACCATTGCTATGGCCTTTTGTGCTTCTACTGTAGCGCCTGATAATCTTAAGTTAGCATCTGCTCTAAGTTGATTAGTTGCTAGTTCGTCTGCTAGTTGTTGTCTATTCTTTCCTGTCAAACCAACTAGTCTGTTCAAGTCTGAAACATATTCTCTGTATAACTGACTCTGTTCCAAGTAGGACATATTAGTAAATGCTGTATTTCTACTTTGTGCCGCAATAAACTTGGCTAGTGTTTCGTTCTGTTCTTCGTATCTCAATCCAATAGCATAAAGTTCACCACCAAAGTTCTGTCTCATTACTTCTGCTAATTCTGTAAATGCTCTAGTACCGTCTCTAACATTACCACCGTACCTTGCTAAGCCTCCGGCGTTCTGTTGAACAATCTGTGTGAAACTGTTCATTGTTAAACCCAAGCCATTAATCGCCGCTGAAGTTTTTACAATGTCACTGTTAAAGTTAGCACCTGATTGACTTAAAGCAACAAATCCGTCTGACATATTTTGAGCATAGGCGGCCGCCGCCATAGCGCCAGCACCAAATATCGCCGCTCCTGTTTTTGCCGCTGTACCTAAAGCACCAATACCCGGAATAGCACCAGCACTGCCTTGAGCAAACTCTTCCATAAGTTCGCCGGCTTGTTGTGATCCTGACTGTAGGGCTCTACCAATTGTTTCAAAACTAGCAGGACCTCTTACAAGGTCATTAATTACACTGCCTGTATTCTTGGCAATTTGTCCTAGTTCTTTGCCAATACGTTCACCGACTTCAGTAAATGATTTTGTAGCATTACGCTCAATGTCGTCAAATGTTTCAACTACATCTTCAAGTTTGACAGAAGCATTTTTAATACTGTCTGCCGCTTTTTTCATATTGTCGGCAGTCTGCTTGGCCTGTCTACCTGCCGCGGAATTGGTATTTCCTGACGATCCTTGTTGTCTGGATAACAGATCTACAAGTTCTCTAAGCGTTTCTTCCGAAGCCGCATCGTTTAGAGTTATCTGATCTCCTTCAATTCTTACTGTAGTTGCCATTTTTGTAAAATCACCATTATATGCTCATATAAATACTATTGCTAATTATAATGTATTTAGCGAAGGAAAATCCATGGATGATAAAACTCAAAAACCAGTAAATCCGTTACAGGCCTATTTCCGTAAACCGGCAATTTATATTACATTGCCGAGTAAAGGTCAATTCAATACGCCTGAAGAACTTGTAATTCCGGAAACTGGTGAAATACCTGTTTATCCTATGACAGCAAAAGATGAGATTCTTATGAGAACTCCTGATGCTCTAATGAACGGTGCTACCACAGTTGATGTAATTCAAAGTTGTGTGCCAGCGGTTAAAAACGCTTGGAAATTAAGTGCCTTAGACATCGATATGATTCTTGTAAGTATTCGTATTGCCTCATATGGTGAAACAACAGAAATAAAAGGTGTTTGCCCTAAATGTCGTGAAGAAAACAATTACGAATTGGATTTGAGAACTATTGTTGATAAAGTAAGTGATCCTGATTTTAGACCTAGTCTACAAGTTGGCGATTTAACTTTACATTTCAAACCACTTACATATGAAGTGGCCACAAAAGAAGCATTGAAAAACTTTGAACAACAAAGAATGATTCAAAGTATTTCCAACAGTGATGTTGATGAAGACGAAAGAATCAAAAAGTTTCAAGACGCTTTTGTAAGACTTACTATGTACTCAGTTGGTATACTTGCTGAAACAGTAGGCAAAATTACAATGCCTGATGGAACAGAAGTAACCGACAAAGATCAAATAGGTGAGTTTGTTGCTAATGCTGATAGAAGTATCTTTAACAAAATTAAAGACCATCTAGACAGTACTAGGCAAAAGACAACAATAGACCCAATACAATTCGAGTGTAGAGGCACTACAGACTTAGAAGGTAATGTAACACCATGTGGCGAAAAATGGCAACAACCATTTACTATAGATAACTCAACTTTTTTCGGGTAAGGCTTTTGGCGTTAGGTAACGAAGACGTTATCCAATTGCTCCAACAGTTTGATAACGAGTCGAAAGCCCTACAGAAAGAGTTGTTGGAGATAACTTGGTATATGAGAGGCGGTATTTCGTACACTGAAGCCACGAATCTAAGTCCAGGTGAACGTAAACAAATAAACGAAATCATCAAACAAAACATTAAAAATACCAATGACACTAAACTACCTTTAGTTTAGCAACCTAAAACCAAATAACTCCTTTTAATTTGAATTTCCCATACATTTAAATAAACTCGTTATGTTAACAAAATATAATATCATAGACACCTTGTCTAATGAAGTTGTTGAAACTGTTAATTCTATAGAAGAAGCATGGCAAGTGATGGAAGTATATTCCACTCAAAGCGAACATAGACAGTTAGTAATCAAAGAGGAAGAGTATTCAACAGTTAGGAAAGGTTTTGGGAGAGATCCCGATCTACACTAAAGGAGTAACAATGTTAAAAACTTTGAACGACTGGCACAAGAAACAAATTAATTGGTGGAAGAATAATACAGGTCTATCAGAATATGGCTTATTATGGATTTCGTTTGTTAAAGGTTTATTAATAGGATTACTATTATATCATTTGTGTGCTTAAATGTATGTCGATGATCCTCATGACGATTGTACACATTGGGTTGGGCATATCTAGTTCTACTTCGTAGAACTGTTCATATCGCTTTGCTCATGAACTAATTTGTTTCCGTTATCATCCAGATATTTTGCCCATACTTCACCCGCTTAGGGGTAAAGTATAAGGTGTCATCATCCGAGTAAAATCACCCATACATTCTGAAGAGATTTCCTAATAGGAACCAGGGCGGCGATCCGTCAACCCCGTACTCTAGCCTTCACATAATCGCGGAACATCAGTAATACCTAGAATGTCAAGTATACCAACGTTGTGGTTGTATCTGTTTCACAGAGCCACATCTTTTAGCCTTCAGTCATTTGGCCGTGCCTGCATCAACTCAGTATCCGAACAGATGTTTCTTCTGCCCTCAAGAGTATATTTTCAGAGATGCTATATAGTTGTTGCTATTATATTATAGTTTTGCCGATAGCGTCTTAACCAAATCTGAATTCATCGAGAAAAATTCTTCATAATTGGAAAGTCGCCAGTTTGAGCCTGTAGTGTTGGACCAGTAATCGATATAGTTTTTTGCTTTTGTGTTGTGTTTTGATTCGACTGCTATGTATTTGCCTATGTGATTGAATTTCATTATTAAAATGTTGAAGTCGTTTGGATCTGCTACGTCCATTAATTGGCTGATCCACTCTTCAAGAATAGGAAGTGGATCAGGAAATAATAACCTGTGAAATGGAAAAGTTTTATAACTTTTACACTCAGCGTTAAAGTTTGGAAAACTCTGTCCGGGTACAATATCACCTTTAAAGGCTCTTACTTGCCCTTCGTGGAGTATTTCTTTTCTCTTAGCATTTATGCCGCCCACATAAGCACCAGATCCAGGAGCACGGATAAATGTTTCTCCGTATAATGTAGTTAAAAATTTTGCTACATCTCTTTCCCATGATGATCCTTTTGCTTTCTGTGGGCTGGGCATATTACATTGAGTTCTTTTTTTCTTGAATTTCGGCTCTACGCTGTTTTGCTAGTTTGCCTAAATCACCTAGTGCCTTACGAGCTCTAGTAGCCGCCGCTTTGTTGCCAGCATTATCAAATTTATCTGATTCTGCTTCGTAGGCTTCAAGCGCCGCTTTGATTTGTTCGTGTAATGTTGACATATCAACTCTCCTTTTGCTGTAAGTACAGCATTCTTATAGTATATACTGTTTAAGGTGTCTTAAACAATGATTTCTGAAACCTACTTTATCATGTTGTCTTTAAGCAAGTTCCAACTGTGTTTACTCATTAAGCCTTGATGGCCTCGAACACTATAAAAATCAACATCTCGTAATGCTTTTTCTCTATATTCATCTCTATAGTATTGCCAATAATCGCCTTCTGCCGAATTGAGTCCGTATAATGCCCTAACCCAAGTATAGATTCCTTCGAAAGTTTTGTTCATTAAACGGTTAAACACTTTTGGTTTTTCACGTAATCTGATAAGTTGTTTTACACTTGCCTGTGCTATAAAGTTTGCTGTAGCATTTAAAGGCTCAATAAAGCCAGCACTAATACCAACAGCAACAACATTGTCAACCCATTGTTCTACAGGTCTACGTGATTTAAATTTTATTACGTTTTCAGGTTCAACGCCTGTCTTATCTTTGAATTCTTTTTTAGCATCTTCGATGCTTTGATGTTTGCTAGAAAAAACATAACCATAACTCATTCTAGTTTTTAAACTGATACTCCACATCCAACCAGCAGTCATTGTTTCTGACAATGTATAAGGTCTATAAAGTGGTGGACCATTTCCTACTACAGCATGATCATTGACTAGCAATGAACTATCAATGTGTTCTATGCCTACGTGTTTGCTTAATATACCATTCTCTCCACTAGCATCTAAGAAAAATTCTTCTTTGTTATAATCTGCTAAACTAAAGTTTCGAGGAATAATTTTAAAGTTTGGTTTTGTTTGACACCAATCTCTTAAAATTTCACAAAAGCCTGGAGCATCAATATGGTAACTGAAAGTTTGTCTTTGCTTTGTTAACAAATCATCTTCTTCATTTCCAGGATAATACAACCACGAAGTGCCATTCCAACCTGTAAAAACATTACCATACTTGAAGTAACCATTAGAACGATCAATAAGTTCTTCGTCAGTTACTCCCATTATAGTAGCAATTTCATTTATAACAGGAATAGTAGATTCTCCTATACGTCTAATTACAACATTAGGATCACTATACATAACTACATCTTCGCCAGCATCAACAAGATACACAGCACTTATCCAACCAGCAACACCGTTGCCAACAATATTAACTTTAGTTCCCTTTTCGAATTTCATTATATCTCTCTATATTCACTCTCCAAATACTTTGTTCTACATGATATATTTCTTTATCATACAAGTATTTAAACACACCTTGTTTACCGAGTACTTTTGCACTCTTATGAATACGACTCATCTTTCCGCTACGATCATCGTCGCTGTAAGGACTTGTTGTAACATAAATTTTTTCACTGTTTGCCCATTTAATTTGTTCATACAAGTGATCAGCAAAAGCATAGTTTTGTAACTGATACTTATTTAATCTATTGTAAGGCCTTGCTTCTATCTGAGCACCTCTGTACAATGCACGGTATCCGTCCATAAAAGGATGAACGCCACTTATTGCTAAAATTCTGTTTTCCTTTCTTGTGACCCACCAAGACCCTCCTTGGTCTAGGCACCACTGAAACTTCATTGCTTCTAAACTGTTATTATTAGTATAATCCTTTTGTCCACAAATGTCAAGAAAAATTTCTAGTTCTTTGCTACTTTCTGTAATTTGTTCAGTAATCATTTTAAATTTTCTATGTACTTTTTTAATTCTTTATCCTGTACGTCATCTGGTATCTCATTTTTATAGAATATTCTGTAACTGTCGCTACCATATTTTCCTATTCCGTATAAATCACTTGCTTCATTATAGTCCCAAGTAAGGAATTGTTCACTCATTTTCCTTAACCTTTTTGTCCGTACACTCCACATACCTAAAGGCTTCAACATATTTTCTTGTGTAGTTTGTCTGCCTCTTAAAAATGCTTTTGGATTAGGATATCTTTTAAAAAGTTTTGGCAACACTTCTTTTACTTGTTTTCTATAAGTTTGATTCAAACAAATTACTCCTACCATATGTTGCCATACAGTTTTAACTTGCTGTTGTACCATTAGATGTTCTTTCATTTGTAATTCCGCCAGTCAGTTCTTTGGTTGTATGCTTGTATAGTTCTATCTATTATAATTGCTATAGCAACAATGCTTAGACCACTTATTACGCCTAAGCCTAAGTAACCATTTCCTATAGCATTCATTACTTGTGATCCTAAGCCTCTTACACCAATCATTGATGCTATTATAACCATTGCTAAGGCCATCATAACTGTTTGATTTATGCCTCCAAAAATAGTTGGCCTCGCTAGTGGCAATTCTATAGTGAACAATTTTTGGTACCATGTAAAGCCAAAAGAGTCTGCTGTTTCTTTCACACCTGGATCAACACCTTTAAGTCCTAAGTTTGTAAATCTAATTACTGGTGGTATAGCAAATATCATTATTGCTATCAATCCAGGAACCTTACCTAATCCAAATAACATTACAACAGGAATTAGATATACAAAACTAGGTATAGTTTGCATTAAGTCTAGTATAGGCGTAATTATTTTTTCTGCTTTTTTGCTGTAATACATCGACACACCAATTGGAATACCAATTGCTACACACAAAAAGGTTGCTACTGAAACAATACTTAAAGTTCTCATAGTATCGTCCCACATACCTAATAATCCTATAAGATAAAAACTAGCAAGAAAACCTGCTACTAGTTTATAACTTCTAGCAATATAAAAAATTAACAAGCCTGTAAAAAATAAAAATAGATACCACGGAGTGGCAAGTAGAAATCTTTCTAAATAAATTAACGACCAGTGAATAGGGGAAAGCAATTCTGTAAACCACTCTCCCCACGATCCGGCAAATTCTCGAAAGGTGTTGTCAATACTTTTCTTTATACTGACAATAGTTTCTTTATCCAGTTGAGGAAAATTTGACACCTTTCATTACCGCCTTACTGTAACGCTTTGTGAATCTTTTTTGCCGCCTCAGGCGTAACCCATGTTTCCCAAATCTCAGGATACATAGTTAAAAACTGAACTGCCGCCTCGGCCGCCGTTGCTTGATTGTCATCAAACCATACAAGCATATTAGTTACTATCTTTCCTTCAATAGTTCTTTTAGATAGATAGTCTACGATTGCTTGATCTTGTCCTGGAATAATAATTGTGCCTGTTTCTGAATTCGGCCAAGCAGATGCTTGTGGTGTTTCACATTCTTCAACTGCTAGTGAAATACAATTAGTCCAATTGTCATCTCCGGCATATCCTACATCAGCACCTAGTTTAACTAAGCCTAGTCTACCTACAAATGAAGTAGGTTCCCAATAGTATCCTACAAAAGGTTTCTGTTTTGCTACAGCACCTTCCCAAGCAGAATTTAATCCTGTGCCTGAACCTGGATCAATAGTTTTCCAACCTTTTGCTT
>Ga0163111_10003492_pt1 | contig 10164 bp, 8 predicted proteins | sample CRUFie1St18metaG_FD_109645 | JGI IMG/M metagenome (GOLD analysis project Ga0163111, IMG submission 109645) | Marine microbial communities from the Costa Rica Dome - CRUD Field 142mm St18 metaG | ecosystem: Environmental > Aquatic > Marine > Oceanic > Photic zone | place: Costa Rica: the Eastern... | reverse complement strand
CTCGGTCCGAACGGCCTCGAACTCGAAAAAGAGACCACCCACGTCCATCATTCCTGGAGACGAGTCGCGTCGATGGCGTGAAGGGGACGCCGAGTCCGCGCCGGGTACGCGAACTCCGCTCTTTTAATTTTATCGAACAAAGCCGACATTGTAGCTTCGTCGAACGGGAGGAAACCCGCCAACAACACGTAGAGGATGACGCCGATGGACCAGCAGTCGGCGATGCGGCCCACGTAGCCTTCATTTTGTAAAACTTCTGGTGCGACGTAATTTGGGGTCCCGCACGTGGTATGTAACATTTGTGAGCGTGTAGAACCCTCCTCGCCGTCGTAAAGCGCGGAGAGGCCGAAATCTGAGATTTTTAACGTTCCTTCACTATCTAACAGTAGATTCTCGGGCTTCAGATCTCGGTGCGCGACGCCCTGCGAGTGGCAGTAGGCCACTCCACTTACCAATTGTCGGAAGTAGATCCGCGACGCCGCTTCGTCGAGTCGACCTCTCTGGACAATGAGATCGAACAACTCCCCGCCCGTCACTAATTCGAGGACGATAAAGATTTTTGTGCGCGACGCGAGGACCTCCTTGAGCTTCACGACGTTCTCGTGCGAGAGCTGCTTCATAATACTAATTTCCTTCTTGATCTGACTGCCCATGGACTGTTTTTGTATTCTCTCTTTATCTAGTACTTTGATGGCGACTTCCACTCTTGAAGAGACGTGGACGGCGTGCTTGACCTTGCCGAAGGTGCCCTCGCCGAGCGTGCGGCCGATCTCGTACTTGCCGACTTGCTTCTTGGCGGCCATCGTATTTGCCTTGGTTTGCGGCTATCCTTGCGGCGGCTGCTGGCTCGTCGATCGTCGCGGCGGCTGCTGGCTCGTCGGCGGCGCGTGCGGCGCGACGGCTGCCGAAACGGACGCGCTGGCTGTCTGGGGGGGCAGGGGTTGCGGCGGCGGCGCACTACAGCAACTGGGCGTTTGTCCACGCCTCCGGCGAGTTATGACGCGTCGCTTACAACTTCCAAGCGATGCGTCGGCCAGCGCGTGGAGCCACAGCCCTTTTTTGCCGCGTTAATCCGGCGGGCTAGCGGCCTGTAAGATACTAGCAAGGCAGGACTTGGCCTGATAAGTGCAAAGACAATATCCGAGGCGTTCGTCGTCAAGAGAACTCCCCTGCCTTCGAGGTTAGAGACCAGGTCGGTCTGGACTGGCCAATAGGTCCGCGTGGAGCGCCGTGCACCGTCTGGCCTAGGAGGCCGTGCGCGTCGGCATCCCGCGGGACGCGGGCGACGACGACGACGACTCCGATAAGCATCGCCGCCGGGCTAGGCGGACAAAACGAGCAGCGATCATCGCGGGATCGGTCATCGGTGCTTTGCTGCTCTTGGGGTGCGCCGTCGCCGGCTGCTGGTATGTGAACCGCTCGCTCAGCGAGAAGGACCGCCTCCAGGCCGAGCGACGCGTCACAGTTCAGCAACAAGTAACTGCCGCGCGCGAGCGCGTCGGTGACTGCGTGGAAATCAAATTTCAGGCGCCCCACGCGTCCGTTACGATTCCCACACAGGTTGGTGAGTTCCAATCGACGTTCAACGTTATCTCTGGCGACGCGTTCCTCGCCTTGGGCGGGCTCGGCCGCGACGCGTACTACGAGCAGCAGTCAAAAAGCCGCCCGCGAGGCCCTCGCGGCTCCTGTCCGCCCTGTCGTTCCGGTCGACGCCCGCAACGACCGCGCCGTCCGTCGGCTCGGCCACGTCGTCGCGGAAGTCCTACCGCGGCTGATCCCCTACCCCTCCTCTGGATAAGTCACTTATGGTGCCTACCCTCGGCGTGCGGCCCGACGGCTTTGATGAACGCGTCCTCTTCAATAAACGGCCCGCCGCCGCACGCCTCCAGCGCCGCGCGAGCGTCCTCTCCACTCAAGCCGCAGCTCTCCGCGAGCGTCGTGAAGCGATGCTCGTCGCACCGTCCCGTCGAATCGGGGTCCGCTATCCTGAACAGCCGCCTCGCTCGTTCATCACCATCCAATACCTCGGGAGTCCGCCGCCGCCCGCCCTTGACGAGCTCGGTCTGCGCGTCGGCGCAGGCGCCGAGGCCCGCCGCGAGCTTTTTTAATGCAAGATCGGCGTCGGACGCCACGCGCGGCAGGTCGATGCGCGCTTTTGTCGTCGGCTCCGTCGGGTCGTCTTCCGCGAAGAGGAAGGGGTAGGTCGCGCCCTCGCGGAAGCGCATGGCTCCTTGCTTGCGTGTCCGGCCTCCGCTCCTTGCCTGCTTTGTGTGGGCAGCCCTTTGGGCAGCTCTGGACTCGCACGCTGGTTAGCGGTGCGGACAGCCGTGCCGGCGGTGTCGCGCTGTTTATTTGGTCGTCGCGGCGATGGCTTGGGCGCCTCGCGGTCCTTAATCAGCCGGATAATTTGACAGTGGAGAGGAACAAAACTCGCATGAGGCAGCCCCGCACTTAAATCTTGGCGCGCTGCACGTCAGAAGGTTCTCTCAGGCGGAACGAACCGTCCGGTCGTGGAACAAGCGGCTCTTCTAAGCACGGAGCTAGGTTATAACCCACTAGAGATTTCATGCACCGATTTCGATCGCAAAAACGAGCCTAACTCCTCGCATTCATTGAGTTGATTGCCCACAGCTGACGCATACCTCACACGCGCTGCCGCGAGCATCCGTGCGGAGCAGGACGACGTGCTGTGCCGCACAACAAGAGATCTGCACAGAGAGCCCGCGCACGCCAGCCGCCGCGCCAGCACGAACAAAGCAGCCATGGGCCTCGAGAACCCCCAGATGCCCGAGCTGGAAGATCAACCGGAAACCGAGCCCCTGCCGCCGTCGCGGAACCAGCAACCACGAGCTATTTACAACGCCGAGGGCGACGCCGCAGCTGCGTTAGAACGCTACAACCGGGACTTCGGCGACGACGCGTCCACCGATTCGAGCGGCTACTCTTCCGACGGGGACCAGCCCCGAGATTTATATGAAGACGGTTCTGTCGTAAAACAGAGAGTCACGCCGGGCGAAGGCTGGGAGACCCCAAAGGAGCTGTGTAAATGCGACGTCTCATACAAAGTATGGTCCGGCACGGGCGTCGCCATGAAGACGCATACGGAAGAAACTACAGCTACGTTACGCATCGACGAGGGCCAAAGCCCTCTTGGCTTTTTTGATGATGTGTTAAAAACGATGCGCAAAAAAGAAGTTTGTGACGTCGTCGTGAAGAAGGGTTGTGAGGAGGGTCTGCCGGTCGACGAGGACTGCACCGTTCGTTTGACGTTAATTGATTTCGACAAAGCACCTGTGAGTCATGAAATGCAAGATGATGCCGAGAGACTGGCCCACATCCAATCACTGAAAGATAATGGGAATACCTGGTTCAAGAAGGGCGACTTCCCGCGGGCTAAAAGGCGGTACGAGTCTGCCGTTTATTTTGGCGAGTACGAGTCGGACGAGGTCCGTGACGCAGCGTCCGTTTCCGAGGTTTCTGAACTTCAAGGTCGCGTCGATGGCGTCTTCATGAAGTCACGCTACCGCGACGTCGTCGACGTGGCCGTAAGAGAGTCTACGCGTCTCGTGTCGCGACGCCGTCGTTCGACACAGGTCAAGGCATCATTAACACCGATCTACGGCAACCTCGCCGCGGTAGCGTCCTCCATGAAGGACTGGCCGGCGTGCATCGAGCAGTGCGACAAGGTCCTCCGAAAGGATGCGGAAAACGTCAAGGCCCTGTACCGCAAAGGCGTCGCTCTAGGGAAGACCAAGGAGTTTGACGACGCGATTGCGTGCTTGAAGAAAGCGGTCGCGTTGGATGCTACTTCAGTTGCATCGAAAAGAGCTCTGAGAGACGTCGTACAGCAAAAAAAGACGCAACAAAAACAACTGAAGAACACGTATGGCGGCATGTTCTCGAAGCTCGAAGGGTTTGCCTCATCAAACAGACCGAAGGAACCCCGCAAGCTCGACGACTACGACGATTTAAGTGATGAGGATTACGACTTGTCAAAGCCGGGCGCGAACCCTCTGGCGCCCGTCGACCATCAAAAAGGTTTGAAGCGGGCCTTCTTCGACATTAGTATTGGTGGCATCAGTAAGGGAAGGATTCTCATGGAGTTGTACGACGACACGGTCCCGAAAACGGTGAACAATTTTCTCGCGATCTGCAACGGGTACGAGTCGTTACATTATGCTGGTTGTTCGTTCCACCGCGTCATCAAGGACTTCATGGTCCAGGGCGGCGACGTGACGAAGGGCGACGGGACGGGAGGTCACAGTATCTACGGTGGAAAATTTGACGACGAGGCGTTCATTGACACGCATAGCGAGCCCTACTTGTTGTCCATGGCGAATGCTGGTAGGAACACAAATGGCTCGCAGTTTTTTATTACTACGGTCAAGTGTCCTCACCTCGACGGGAAGCACGTCGTGTTTGGGCGCGTCGTGAGTGGTGTTGATATTGTTCAGGCCATCGAGAACGTTGAGGTTGATGACTCGGACAAGCCTCTGAAGGCTTGTACGATCACGGCTTCGGGCGAGCTGCCGGCGCTGACGGGGGACGAGGACGCGAGCGACGCGCCCTGACAAGATGTTGTTGCGAAATTTCAACGCCGCGGCGTCTATACGAGTAATGGGATTTTAGTTTATCTCGCGGCGACGGCGTGCTTCGGGGACCACGGCGAGCCCCCCCGTTGAGTCTCTAATTAGAATCCTTACAACCCCCGGTACATTAGTGTTTCAGTTTTGTCGCCTCGTACACTCTTCGACTCCGGGCCATCCCCGCGCAGAATACTTGGTGCCACCCCCAATCCGCGCGCTGGCACTCCTCGCAACAGTAGCGAGCCACACCGCACCCGCCACAGACCAGATACCGCGGCTCGGACAAGGGGACTTGCGAGCTGCAGTGGTCGCAGACGCGGCGCCGGAGGCGCGGCCAATACGGCTGCAAGCGTGGCCAGCGTTTCAAGGCCCTTATCGCACCGTCCAAACCCTTGGTTTGGATGCGAGGGTACGCGACTGCAGCTGCATATTCATTCAGCCAGTCGTGAGTAAGATGAGGAGCAAACCTAGACCTACTTACTAGCCAACGGTGCCGGCCTCAACGTCGGCATTTTCGAGCGTTCGATGGGGCGGCAGCGCTGCCTTTATGGACGTAGACGCGGCCCCTGCGGCCGCGGCTAGCCCGGAGGCCGTCGCGGAGGCGGCGGACAAGGACTGGCAGCGCCTCGCCGCCGGCCTGAACCTCAAAAATGTCGCCATGCTGCCCGCTGCCCTCCACATCCGCGGCCACCTTACGACGGCGGTCCTTCAGCCCAAGGCGCACCTACGAAACTTCTTCTGTCCGCTGTTCAGCGAGCGGCTCGTCTACGCCAAGAGTAAGTGGCGCGCCGTCAGTAAGGAGTGCGCGGCCAAAGCCGCCGCGGCGCGGCTCGCAGCGCACGATGCACTCGATGCTGCGGACGGCGACGGCGCCGAGGCGGCGCGCGAGATCGAGGAGCACGCGGCGACGCTCGAGGAAGTCGCTGCCGTCCAGGCCGAGCTCGATGAGGACTCGGACGTCGCTTGTTTGCTCGAGACCGACACGGTCGACCAGCCCCACATCGCCGGCCTCGACCCGAAGGAGGCCGCCGCCGACCTCGTCGCCGCCGTCGAGGCCGACGAGGCCGCTGCGAAGCGCGCGGCGGCGCAGCGCTTCGCACAAAAGAGCGACGTGCAGGCTTTAAAGATGGAAGCGCTTCGAGAACAGCTGGAACTGCGGGGCCAGGACACCGAGGGCAAGAAGAACGACCTCGTCGAGCGCCTCTGGTCCTTCGACGACGAGGCCTGGCGCGACAAGGGCGAGGACGACACCACCAAGGTCAAACTAAGCCTAGGTCGAGGGACGCAACTTTTTTACTTTATCATGCTGCTGTGGATCGGCAAGGAAGAGGACTGGCCTTCTGGACGAAGCCTACGGCAGAGGGTCGTCGACATGTTCATGGAGGTGGGCGGTCCCGTCCATACTTACTGGAAGGAGAAACATAAATCGACGGACCTGCCGGAATGGACTGAACGAGTTGCCATCGGGCAAGCGTGCGAGAAGTCGTCTTACATTTTGGGTCTTTGGCGTCTGATAGATGCGGAAATAAGAGTGGCGGTCGTGCCCTTCGAGAGGTGGATGGACGGAGACGTACAATCGTTTTGCTCGAATATCGGGTTGATGACGCTGCAGATCGTCGCTGCGGGCATGCCCACAATCTCTCGATTCATGGTGCTGCAGACCCAAAGGATGTTGTACTGGGCCAAACACAGGCCCGACGTTATCCGGACTCTCGCCCTTAATGCGAAAAGGTGCGACGACAGGCATGTCGAGAACCTCAACGCCTGCCAGGGCCGGCTAGCTCCCCAACGGCATCGACCGACCATGGAGACCTACAAGCACACGTCGTGCCTCATCAAGGGCTCGCACGCGCTCTCGAAGATGCTCGACGCAGCCGCGCTTTCCGGAAGGCAACGCGGTTCCTCTCGGGCGTCTCAGAATGCGGAGCACGTTCGCCTACGAGGCATATACGCGACGGCGACGTGGGTCCCGTCGCTGGATCAGACGGAGGAATGGATCTTCAATTTGTTTGAGGCCGGCGCGCGCGGCGACGCGGCCTTGGACGCCAACTTCCCGGGTTCGGATCGTATCGAAGCAGCGAAGGCGAAGCTTGCGCGTGTGGTCAAGCTCCTCGAGAATTGGCTCGAGAACCAGCGGCTCACGCCTGTCTATGTTGACGAGTAAGTGTATCCTGTATACTAAAAAAAAAACATTACCACAGCTACCCCTCCTCCTCCTCTCTCTCGCGGAACGCTCGCCAGTGTTGCAAGCCCTTCTTCTTTCGCTTCTGCTTGACGGAATACGTCTCCGGGGAGAACATATTCATGCAGTACCCCGGCTCGTCGGACTTGCCCCACTTGACGTAGACCCAGCGCCCGTTCTTCCCGCCGGCCTTCTCGTCCACGGCTCGCGTCCTCGCGACGCTCTCCGCCGACGCCGCTGCCTCGGGCTTCGCGTCGTCCACCGCGCCGGCGTCGGTCTTCACAAACTCTTCTCGCAAACGACACTGACGAAGAATTTCCTTCGCGACGGCGTCGCCCTCGTCGGGCCCGAGCTCGAGGCCGGCCTCGCGGGACTCGATGAACGCGGCGAGCTCCGCCGAGTCCCAGGGCAATTTCTCTTTCGTGTGGTAGTCGAAAAATGTGTGTTTGTGTTTGCGGCTTCGGTTAGCGCGGTCCTGGTCCTGGTGCCAGCGCTTGACTCTAAGCATTTCCCGAAGGGTACTCATCCATCGTGGTGCGGCCTTCCGCTTGAGTAGAAGATCTTTCTTGTAGTCCCAGGGCACGAGGGTGCCGTCATTTTGGACGTACGCGCCGATGCCCTTGCGGTCGTTCTTCAACGCGTACCCGTCGTGCCGACCCTGGAGACCCCGTTTCACCGCTGTCAAATCATCATGAAAATCGACGGCGTCGTCCTCCGAGGTTAGCACGCCGACAATCTCGCGCATCTGCCTACGGCGGTCGCTGTGGCGCCCACTAACACAGCCGTCGAAGAACGCTCTAATACACTCGTCGCGCTCCGCTAAGCCCCTGTCTGCGACCACGTTTCCTATGGCCCGCAACTTCTCCGCCAATGATTGTGGAGGTGCTGGCGACGGCTCGACGGCGTCGCAGTCGCCGTCGAGTGGCCGCGCTATCGCCGCGGGCGCGGAGGCCCGCCTCGGCGCGACCGCGACCGACGGCAGCCGGACACGCACGCGCTTCGGATTCGGCGCCGACTCGCGGCGGCCGTCGCGGCGCGTCCGCGACACCGCGATCTGGGGCGTCTCGATGCCTTCCCAGCCACCGACAGGCGCGTTGGGGCCGAAGGCGCCGGCGAGGACCGTAGCGGTGATGGCGTCGCGCAGGTCGTCGTTCAGATTGGCCCAGCCGACGCGCACGGCGTCCAGCTGGTCCTCGGGCTGGCACGATGGCGGCCCGTTCGAGTCGAAGTACAACCAGACGGGCACGCCGTTCTTCGTGGACTCGACGATGGCTTTGTCCTGCATCGCTCGTCGCCTGATCGGCCGCCACAGAAAGCCTGTGGAACGGCTGTTGTCGACCCAGTTCAGCCACGAGAACTGCGGCTTCTCGAGCACTCGCTCGAGATCCGTCAACGAGTAGCCGAGCAGCGCAGGACCCGAGAAATGCGGGCCGAACCACCCGCTGTTCATGCAGAACCATCGGCGGCGCGGGGCGTAGCGCTTGATCGCGTCGACGACGTCGTTTACGTCGAGCAGCGGGCAGCGCTGCTGTTCTATTTCCATGGTGCACGGATTGGTGACACCAAAAAAAAGCCGGGCAGCTCAGGGCGAAAGAATACCTGTTTCTATGAGCCGCATCACCAATTGGTGCTGCTCATTTTGAGGACGTGGGCAGCGCAAGCTGCAAATGAGCCACAGACACACTAGCGGTTTCGCACCGATGGCTAGTACGTGAGACCTCCCGTGAGTCGCGTCCACGGTATCCCTCGAAGCATAATAATACTTCCGCAGCCGTTCCTTTTCCTCAACGCTGAGTTCGCTCCCATCTCTGTGGCGTAGTTGTGTAGCGTGGGGGAAGCGTTGGTGTACATGTAACATGCGAGGTTCCTGCAGTTTTTGTCTCCGGCTCTTCTTGCCCATTTTTGCTGTTGTTGCGAGCGATCGATTGGCCGAGAGTATAAATGGTGGACGGTCCGCTATCCCAAAGTCGCGGCGCTTGTCGCGTGTGCACAGACTTCACGCGCACCACACGACTAACCAAAGAGCGGGTTTTACGGCGCTAGCTCAGACGGCTTCCTTGCCTTTTTGCTCAGACGGCTTCGGAGGAGTCGCGCCCCCCAAAACGCCGTCGACGCGACACATGGAAAGAAAGACAGGCCTTAGTCTAGCGCCGCGCCCGCTTCTGGACCTGCCCCCGCGTCACCTGCGGCGCCGTCCTTTTGGGAGCCGCGTAGGCCTGGGCCCTCGTATGTTGTTGCGCCGCGCGAGCCGCGTGCTGCGCCCTAGCGTGCTGGTCGTCCGCGGCACGGCGCATCTGCCTCAATTCCAAGTCTTTTGACGTGGCCAATTTTTGCAGCGATAGTAGAGTCACAATATCTCTCCGTAGAGCATCATAAGCGTCGCAAGATAACTTGGTAGGAATCGGCCGTGCGGGGACACCTAGTTCTTCCAATACAAGCGCGAGCTTCGTGAGCATGCCCTTGCTGAGGCCCTGCGCGCCCTCCGGCGGTTTTAAGCGGGAAGATTGTAAGTAGGGCTGGCCCGGCTGCGGTCTTTTGGGAGGGGCGATGGCGTTGGCCGCCAAGCGCGCGGCCTCCAAGCCCGACCTTCTAGGAGGCTCGTCGGCCGGCTGGCCTCGAGCCCTCCTCTTCAATCTACGACTCTCGAGTTCGACGGCCTTCAGCTCGTCGCGCAACCTCCTTTCTTCGGCCTCCTCCGCTCTCGTTCTACAATAAGCGACGTGCGCCTGGCGGCGCCGTTTTTCTTCGTAGGCCACGTCGAAGTCCCGCGTCCGCGACGAAATCCCTAAGGCTTGCGACTGGTCGACGTAGGCCGGCACGCCGCCTTCTGATTCTAAGCGACCGCCTCTCGAGCGACGGTATCTATCCCGCGCCAAAGCGTGCGCACAATGGTAATATCTTCTTTGGAGTTGCTCCAGCGGTCGTGGTGGCACCGGAGCGTACCGATCGAGGATGACGGGCCACCTCAAATCCAATCTGTGACATAAATTAATCAAATAATCAGTGTCGGACCGCGTCCAGTGCCGGTCAGCGAGTAATCGTTCATATTCATCATCAGTGTACGTCACTCGTTCTAGTTTCGTGTTGAAGCGCGCGTAGGGGTACTCGGCGAATTCCACACCTTTTTTTTGCCAGTGGTGGAGCACTAGACCTGCGTAGGATACCGACGCGGTCCGAAACGGCTCAAAATCTCTCAAAAAAACAGCCACGGCCTCGTGTTACGGAGACGAGTCGCGTCGATGGCGTAAGGAGGTCAAAGGACGCCGGGATCGCACCGTCCTCGCGCGCCTGGTTCGTGAACGGGGCCCACTGCCACTCGACGTTCGATTTTTTTCGGTCGATTTTGAGCTTGCGTTTTGGGGCTAACGGTGGCTTGTCCGCTTTGAACGTGCCGTG
>Ga0163111_10003491_pt1 | contig 10167 bp, 5 predicted proteins | sample CRUFie1St18metaG_FD_109645 | JGI IMG/M metagenome (GOLD analysis project Ga0163111, IMG submission 109645) | Marine microbial communities from the Costa Rica Dome - CRUD Field 142mm St18 metaG | ecosystem: Environmental > Aquatic > Marine > Oceanic > Photic zone | place: Costa Rica: the Eastern... | reverse complement strand
GCGGATGGCATTCCTGATCGTGTCGATGCTGCGTCCGGCCCGGATGGCGGTGACAGCGACGGCGACGGTATTCCGGATGCACTGGAATGTGCAGAAGGCTATCCGTACTGCAAAGACACGGATGGCGACCACACTCCGGATTACATGGAAACCGACGCGGATGACGATGGTATTCCGGACATGTACGACAACGACATCGTGACCGGAGGTGGTGACAGCGACGGTGACGGCATCAGTGACAAAGATGAGTGTCCTGCTGGATACCCGGATTGTGCTGATACCGACGGAGATGGTACGCCGGACTACCTGGATACCACTGACGACAGCGCATCACCAGCGCCGGGTAACACAGATTCAGACGGCGATGGCCTGACGGATGAGGAAGAAGAGCAGCTGGGCACAGACCCTGATAACGCCGACTCCGATGGTGATGGTATTAATGATGGAGACGAAGTGAATAACGGCACCGACCCGCGTAATGCAGACTCGGATGGCGATGGCCGCCCGGATGGTGTGGAGAATGGCGACAGCAATGGCAACGGCATTAACGATGCGCGGGAAGGTTACTTCAAAACCAGCACAGGGACAGGATCGCTGAATCTCCTGTGGGTCGCGCTCGGGCTGCTTCTGGTTCGTCGCCGTCACCTGGCGGTGATCGGGCTGGCAGGTGTTTCGGCCATTGCCAGTGCGGATGGCTTTGAGAAAGAGCGTCTGTATCTGGCGGGTGAGCTTCAGTATTCCCGGTTTGCACCGATCACTGAAGGGGGGGATATCCACGTCACAGACCGCCATGACTGGGGTTACCGCATCGGCGCTGGTTATGACCTTTTTAATGAGCTGGCGATTGAAGCAACATACTCAAACAAAGGGGAGTTGATTGCAGAGACGTTGGCAAGTGATGTGAGCCTCGAGTATTCCGCGGCCAGCGTAAACGCGCGCTGGTATCCGGATCTCTGGTTCGCAAACCGTCGTTATGATGATGACTGGCCAGAGAAATTTAACTGGTATCTGAGCGCAGGCCTCAGCCGTCTCTTTATTGATGGCTCTGCTCTGGAGAAAATCGATAATCAGGTCAATCTGACGTACGGCGCTGGCGTGTCGTATGGTTTCTCGGAAAAACTGCAGCTACGTGCAGGCATCGACCGGGTCTCGGGTGATGTTCTCAGTTACGGTCTGGGCCTTGTCTGGTACCCGTTTGCCAAAGCGGCAACTAAGTATGTGCCTGAGTCTGTGGTGAGAAAGGAGCCAGAGGCTCTGCTTTACGATCCTGTGGATGTGGCCAGACTTCCGGCGACAGCCGCCGGCGCTGCGCTTGAACCCGTTGTTGAGCCTGTGGTTGTGGTTGCTCCGGTCGTGGAAGAAGAAACCTGCCAGATTGAGCGTTCACGCACGGATGTCTTGTTTGAGTATGATTCCTCCAGACTCTCCCAACGGTTCTATGACAGCCTGGATCAGGCGGCTGACGACTATCAGGAATGTCCGGACACTGTGATCACGCTGATTGGCTACACCGACAGTAAAGGGGCTGCCCGTTACAATCAGCGTCTTGCACTGCAGCGCGCCGACAGCGTTTCCCGCTACCTCCTGGAGCGTGGAGTGCCTTCTAACCGCATTGTTGTGATCTCCCGGGGAATAGACGAGTCACGTAATCTGCAGGAGTTTGAAAAACGCCGTGTAGAAGTGTATTTCGGTGATCAGTCTTCGAAGCGCGGCCAGTAAAGGACGACAGGGGGTGGGTAGTGGCTCACTCCCTGATGATCACTAATGTAAGTGATCGGTAATAGCTGCCGTTACATATTGTAAATTTAACGAGCGATCTCTAGGATGGCTCATATAGTCTCAGTGATCAGGTGCAGTCTTCACTCCCTGATCTCAGATCCGGAATAAAAATAAACAACGGATTGTGTTTGCTCGCCACTCGTCATGCCCTTTGGGTACGGAGCTAAACATATGAAAAAGATTCACGGCCTTCGTCCGCTGTCGGCAGCTGTGTTTATATGTTCTTCGCTTTCAGTTCAGGCTTATCCTGGCAATCTTGCTTCACCGGGAGTCTGGTTGCGTTCTGATGCCGCCGGAGATATCTCTACTGGCTGGCAGGACCAGTCTGCCAATGGAGTCGCTGTTAATGCGATTACCAACAACGCTGCACCTGCGTGGGCGCTCAGCAGCGCCGATGCATTGCACAACTTTCACCCATATACGACCGGATACACCGAAGACCGCCTTTTTCAGAGCCCTTCCTCTGGCCTGGTCCCGGATGGCGTCGCGACAGCATCACGCCTGACCTTTATTGCGGTGACTCATCAGTCTGCCTATAACAGCGACGACGCAGCCGGCCGGATTACTGCCCTGGACCCGAACGACTATTCAGCGACCTTCAGTAACAACTATGCGGGTGAACCGGCGCTTTCTGTCATGGGCGCGACCAGCGCCAACGCCGGACAACTGCAGCTGCGCAGTGAAGCGGAAAGTGGTTTCGTTGCGGCGGATCTGACGTACCTTGCCGGCGCTCAGATGCCACTCAACCAGTCTGCCATCAGTTATGGTGTGATCGGTGGTGCCTCGGTAGACGAAGTCACACTGGGCATCAACAGTTATTCCGCTACACGGACTCTGGATGAACCGTCTTTTACGACGGGCGACGTCATGTCGGTGGGCTTCGGAACGAACTCTTCGGGCGATGCATTCAGCGGCGATATCATGGAGATCATCTGGTATCCGACGGATCTCTCAGGCGCTGACCTGAACCGGGTACTTTCTTATCTGGCGGTGAAGTATGGTATTCACCTTGAGCAGGATTATCTCGGAGCCAGCGGCCAGCTTATCTGGAGTCGCCTGGTTGATACCGACTACAACTCCGCAGTTTTTGGTCTGGGGCGCGACGATGCGTCAGGCATGCACCAGAAGGTGTCCCGCCCGGTGTCGTCTTCTCTGCTGACCGTGGCACTCCAGAATGATTTTACCTCTGCGAATGCAGATGCCTCCCGTACCGCTACGATTGCGACCGATGAAGGTTACCTCCTGTTTGGTCATAACGGTTCTGGTATGAGCCTGTCCGACACGGTCGGCACAGACCCTTACGGTAAGCGTACCGACGCGGCCTGGCTGGTCCAGCGCAGTGGTTTTTCTCAGACAGTGTCTATGCACTTTGAGCTGCCGGTGCTGCCCGGCGCCTCGCAGGTGTTTCTGGCCGCCAGAAATGGCTCGGACAATTTTTCTGCCGGATACACTCTGAAAGGTGAAGTTGATACCGCGACGGGTGTGGTTAACGGCGTCAGCCTTGAGGACGGCGATTACCTGACTCTGTTTATTCTGATGGATACCGATGGCGATGGTGTGGTGGATGCTGATGATGCTTTCCCGGACGATCCTTCAGAGACCTCTGACTTTGACGGCGACGGCATTGGCGACAACGCAGACACGGATGACGACGGTGATGGCTACACAGATACCGATGAGACCTCTGCGGGCAGTGACCCGATGGATGCGGGCTCAGTGCCAGATGACAACGACGGCGATTTTATCTCAGACCTTAACGATACCGATGATGACAATGATGGTCTGACAGATACGGAAGAAGGGCTTCTCGGCAGTGATCCATTTAATGAAGATACTGACAGCGATGGTGTTGCAGACGGAATAGAGGTCGGTGGCGATGTTGCAGCACCGGTCGATTCAGATGGTGATGGTACGCCAGATGTTTTTGATACCGATAACGACAGCGATTCGGATGGTCTGTCAAACCTGGTGGAATACCGTATTGGCTCAGACCCTCTGTCGCGGGACTCTGATGGCGACGACTATCGTGATAACGAAGAGCTGGGCCTTGCACTGCGGGGAGCAGACTCTGATGGCGATGGCATTGATGATGGTATCGACAGCTCGGTCATGATGCTTCCTGATCGCAATGGTGACGGTATTGCTGATGCCGCACTGCGGGATACCGATGGCGATGGTGTCCCGGACCTGCTTGACGCTGACAGCGATGATGATGGTCTTGCCGACAGCGTCGAACTGATGCTCGACAGCGATGGCGATGGCATAGCGAACGTACGTGATGCGGTAACCGTCAGCGGTGGTGGTGACGTCGATGGTGATTTTCTGCCGGATGCATACGAGTGCTGCGGTGACGCCGACTATGACGGCCGCCCTGACTATAACGAAACCGATTCCGACAATGACTGGTTGAGTGACACCTTTGAGGCCGGCCTCTCGGGCAACGACACTGACCTTGATGGTTATGACGATACTTACGATGCCGACGTGAATGGGGACGGTGAAACAGACAATGGTCCGGATGCGGACAACGATGGTCGTCGGGATACCTGGGTGCCTCTGGATACTGATGGTGACGGCCTGCCGGATTATCGCGATACCGACTCCGATAACGACGGTCTCAGCGATGCTGAGGAGACAACTTACGGATCATTTATTTACGCAGATGAAGACAGTGACGGGATTCCTGATCACGTTGATCCTGTGTCGGGTGTCGACGGCGGTGACAGCGACGGCGATGGCCTGACCGATCTGGCGGAGTGTCCGCAGGGATATCCGTTGTGCACAGATAGTGACTTCGATGGCATTCCTGATTACATGGAAGCGGGAGAGCTGGCTGGCGAACCAGCTGCGCCGGTTGAGTGTACAGAAAACTGCGATCCAGTTTCTGAAGCACCGGCGTTGGTTGGCGCGGATGCTGACATTGGCGTGTCGACCAGCCTCGGGAGCTTCTCTGCGGCCTGGGCTCTGCTGGCGCTGTTGCTTGTGCGTCGTCGCCACTGGGTGGCTCTGCTGCCTGCGCTGATGGTTTTTCCGGCTCAGGCGCTCGAAGTCTCTGAAGGGCGCTTCTACACCAGTGGTCGTCTGGATTACACCTTGTTCAGCCCGGAAGAGCCAGAGACTGGCGTCTCTTTTAACCAGTTGGAGGATACCGGATACGGTCTCGGGATCGGGTACGACATGCTGGATGCCTTTGCGATTGAGCTGGACTATTCCTATCGTGGAGAAGTCACGGCGACTCAGAATGAAGAGCATGTTGCTCTCAGTTACGGCGTGTCGACCTTCACCGCCAAGTGGTATCCCGATCTCTGGTACGCAAACCGACGATATGACGATGACTGGCCACGAAAACTGAACTGGTATATCTCCGGCGGTCTCAGCCGGATCTTTGTTTCTGGCTCTGCGACAACCGAAACAGAAAATCAGCTCAATTTTATGGTCGGCGCGGGTGTCACCTATGGTCTTACCCGTCAGTTGCAGGCACGGGGTTCAGTTGAGCGGGTGGCCGGTGACGTCACGACGTTCGGCCTGAGTCTGGTCTGGTATCCGTTTGCAAAAGAAACCAGTGAGCGGGTGTCGTACGCGCCAAGAACAGAAGAAGTCCGGGCGATTCCGATTTATCGTCCGTCCCGTGCTTCCGATCCGGAAATGAAGCAACGCGCTAATCCTGAGTGTGCTGTGGGAATGCGGCTGGATGTTGGCTTCCGTGAAGGCTCTTCGAAATTACGTGAAAGTGAATCATCCGGTCTGGACCGGGTCATCGACGATTTCTTCCGTTGCAAAGGCGTCACTGTGGTTCTGGTGGCGGGGCAGGATGATGAGGAAGAAAAAGCCGGGCTGTTGGCTAAGCGGCGTTCTGATAATGTCGAAACCTACCTCAATCAACGTGGGGTGCCCTCAGACCGGATCGTGCGTATTCACTGTGGGCTGAACAACTCCTGTGAACAACGTGATGCTGATTCTGTGGGCGTGTTCTTCGGTCGTTAGTTTCGTACCGGTAATAAAAAAGGTGGCAGAGCCACCTTTTTTGTTTTGTGCTGCCAGAGTAATCAGCTGGCCTTATTGAGCAGGTAGGTTGTCAGCAGAGGAACAGGGCGCCCGGTTGAGTTTTTCGAGGTACCGTCGCCACCCCATGCCGGGCCGGCAATATCAACATGCGCCCAGCGCGTGTCTTTGGTGTAGCGTGACAGGAAACAGGCCGCCGTTGTGGCGCCCGCCAGAGGCCCGCCAATATTTGCCATATCGGCAAAGTTTGAATCCAGACCGGCCTGATAGTCTTCCTCAAGTGGCAGACGCCATACCCGGTCGCCAGAGTACTGACCCGCGCTCAGCAGCTCAGTCGCCAGCGCCTCATCTTCGGTGAACAGGCCGGAGTTTACTTTTCCGAGCGCAGCCATACAGGCGCCTGTCAGGGTTGCAACGTCTACGCAGGTCTGAGGCTTGTATTCACCGATAGCAAGGGTGAGGGCATCACAGAGCACCAGGCGACCTTCGGCATCTGTATTGAGAATCTCGACGGTCTGACCCGACAGGGTAGTGACAACATCCCCCGGCTTACTGGCGTTGCCCGCTGGCATATTTTCAGCACTGGTGATGACCGCCACGATGTTGATTGCTGGTTTCAGCTTGGCAATGGTTTTCATTGTGCCGAGGATGGAGGCAGCACCACACATGTCGTACTTCATTTCATCCATCTTGGCACCGGGCTTCAGGCTGATGCCGCCTGTGTCGAAGGTAATGCCTTTACCTACGATCATATGTGGAGCTTCATCGCCCGCACCTTTGTATTCCATGATGATAATTTTTCCGGGTTCAACCGAGCCCTTTGATACGGAGACAAAAGCACCGGCGCCCATCGCGTCCAGCTCGCTTTCGTCGTACACGCGGCAGCTGAATCCGGCTTCATTGCTCAGACGCTCAGCTTCTTCCGCCAGATACGTCGGGGTACAGATATTCGGTGGCATATTGCCCAGATCTTTGGCCCACGATGTTCCCAGACCTTTTGCATCCGCAATGGTCAGGGCTGTCGTGACGTCTTCACCGATCCAGGTCAGCGCGTCTGCTTTTGGCGCTGCTTCTTTTTCGGGTTTGGTGGCCGTAAAGCGATATTGTGCGGCATGAATGGCCAGAACCAGTTGTTCGGCCCACCAGGCCTGAGGAAACTTCTCGCTCGCCAGGGCCGTCAGATCCACGGCGATACGGCCTTTAATTGATGCCACTGACGCGGCAACTGCCTGCACGATTTTGCCAGCGGTTACTGTTGATACTTCGCCCTCGCCACTGCCAACGAGCAGCACACGGCGGGCTGCGATTCCTGAGACTGCCGGAAGAAGCAGTGTCTTGCCCGGTGCACCTTTGATATCACCCTCGTCGACGCGCGCTTTGATGAAACCATTGCTGGCGCTGTCTACCGCGGCCGCGCTGGCAGACAGAGCGCCGCTCTGATCGAGTGTGACGACCAGGCAATCTGCTGCTACTTCGTTTGCCTGACCTGTGAAAACCGAAAACTCCATGATGTCTCCTGAGTGACCTGTGCACATTGTGGATGGATAACTTTTATAGTGTGTGGGCGGAACGATAAAAAACAAGTGGCTGACTAACGGAGTTGAAAAAAACCGGTACAATGGCTCCTGTGTTTTATCCGATTCTGTGGTGCCGACTGTGACCACTGAGGCTTTGATTTGATTCTGTTCCGATACCTTGCGCGCGATGTGCTGTCGACAATGGCGGCTGTGACACTCGTGCTGCTAATGATCATGATGAGTGGCCGCCTGATTCAGCAGCTGGCCTCGGCGGCGGCCGGAGAAGTGTCACTCGAAATTGTGTTCTTCACTCTGCTGCTGCGTATGCCGTCTTTTCTGGAAATGATATTGCCGATGGCGTTGTTTATTTCCGTTCTGCTTGCTTATGGGCGGATGTACGCCGAAAACGAAATGACTGTCCTCAGTGCTACTGGCTTTTCCGAGAATCGTCTGCTGGGCTACACCCTGATTCCTACCTTCGCGGTGATGGTTGTCGTGGGCTTTTTTTCCTTGTATCTGAGCCCGACCGGCGCGCAGAAAATGGAAGACCTGTACCGTAAGCAGGCTGAACTGACGGAGTTTGAGCTGCTCGTGCCCGGACGTTTTCAGAGCACCAAAAAGGGCAGTCGCGTCACATATACCGAATCCCTGTCTGCGGATAAAACAGAGATGAATCACGTCTTCATCGCTGATGGAAATACCCTTCTGGTTGCTGAACGCGGCAGCCAGTATGTCAGTGACGAGACGGGCTCGCGCTTTCTCGAACTTCATGGCGGGCGTCGCTTCGACATTACGCCGGATTCGTTGCAGTACAGCGTGCTGGATTTCGAGAAATACGGTGTGAAGATTGCCGACGAGCCGGAGGAGCGGAAGAAACTCCGCCGGGAAGCGATCCCGACATCAGAGCTGTTTGATTCTGAGCACCCCAAGTTCCGTGCACAGCTGCTCTGGCGGATTTCCCTCGTCATTATGGTGCCTGTGCTGATTCTGATCGCCTTTCCTCTGTCTAAAGTGAATCCGCGTCAGGGGCGTTTTGCCCGAATGTTCCCCGCGATTGTGCTCTTTATGGTGTATATCTCTCTGCTGATCGCAATGCGGGGCATGATTGAGAAGAAGGGCTTTCCTGAGGCCGGACTCTGGGCGCTGCATCTGATTTATCTGGCGATCGCTCTGGCACTGCTTACCGGGCCGGGAGTGCTGCGCAGACTGCGTCTGAGGGCGATGAAATGAACAGACTCGACCGCTACGTTGGCCGCAATATTCTGATGGCAACTCTGGTTGTTATTCTGGTTATCGTCGGCCTTGACGCCATTTTTACTCTGGTCGATGAGCTGGATCAGCTGAAGGGCGGTTATGGCTTTACCGAGGCGCTTCAGTTTATGGCACTGCGTCTGCCACGCCGTGCCTACGAATACATGCCGTTAGCTGCCCTGATCGGCTGCCTTGCGGGCCTGGGTAGCATGGCGGCAAACAGTGAGCTGACGGTAATGCGTGCTGCAGGATTGTCGGTCGGGCGGATCATCTGGGCAGTATTGAAACCGATTGCGGTACTTATGCTGGCTGGGTTGTTAGTGGCCGAGTATGCGATTCCGGTGCTGGAGCGTATCGCGCAGGCCCAGAAAGCCGTTGCCCAGGGGCAAGGGAACGTTCTGAGTGATCGGGACCGCGGTTACTGGCATCGCGAAGGTGATCAGTTTATGCGCTTTACCGCCGTTGAACCTAACGGCGTGCTGCACGGTATTTCAATTTTTTCTTTCGATGACGATATGAATCTGACCCGTGTGATTGAGGCCGAGCGGGCGATCTATCAGCGCGGTGAGTGGCAGATGCAGAATATCCGCGATATGGAAATCAGTGAACTTCAGACCAGCGTGACGGAGGAGCGATCCCGTCACTGGGATTCGGAGCTGACACCTCAGAGCCTGAGTGTGGTGATGGTGGAGCCCCGGGACATGTCTATTTCAGGTCTCTACCGGTATGCCGACTATCTCAGCCGTCAGGGCCTGAACACCGACAACTACATGTTGTCTTTCTGGAAGAAGGTGACTCAACCGCTGGGAACCTTTGCGCTCGTTCTTCTGGGGGCTTCGTTTATCTTCGGGCCGCTGCGTCAGGTCACTGCAGGCTCACGGATATTCTCCGGCATTCTGGTGGGGCTGATCTATAAGTATCTGGAAGAGATGCTCGCTCCCGCCAGCATCGTGTTCGGATTTGAACCTATCCTTGCCAGTCTGATTCCTATCGTCCTGAGCGGAGGTCTGGGAATCTATCTGTTGCGGCGGGCAGGCTGAGCCTGCTCCTCATCAGTCGGTGTTTTTCGGTTTGTAGACGATGCGGGTCAGTGACGCGATATCGTGCCAGGTGCGCTGTTTACCGTCGATCAGCATCCAGAAGAACCCCAGACCGAAGATAACCAGTGAAAAGAAGCCTGCTGCACTGCGCAGGATGCAATGGCTCAGGCGTACGGGCTTTTCGTCTTCAGTGATCAGGTAGAGCCCCCAGGATTTCATACCTATTGTTTGCCCCCCACGACGCCACGAGTGCATGTAGTACAGGAAACAGATGCTGTAGAAGAGCGAGAAGCTGACTGATGCCGGGAATTGTCCCGGCCAGTTACCGGTTGTCGCTTTGAGAATTCCCACCAGAACAAACCCTGCAACCAGATAAAGCGCCAGCAATACCAGTGCATCGTAAGCCATTGCTATCAGGCGGCGTAGCAGACCGGCGGTTGGGTAGTTCTGTAATGACATGATGAGCCTCGTCGTAGAAACAGATACGTCCATACTCTCGGTCAGGACGCTTTCGGGCGGCAATGTTACCATAAGCCGAAGTCATGATTCACAGGAGCCGTCGATGGCCAATCTTTATG
>Ga0163111_10003489_pt1 | contig 10168 bp, 10 predicted proteins | sample CRUFie1St18metaG_FD_109645 | JGI IMG/M metagenome (GOLD analysis project Ga0163111, IMG submission 109645) | Marine microbial communities from the Costa Rica Dome - CRUD Field 142mm St18 metaG | ecosystem: Environmental > Aquatic > Marine > Oceanic > Photic zone | place: Costa Rica: the Eastern... | reverse complement strand
TATCCTCATTGAATATAAGACTCGGATGAGTTACTACTTTTCCAGATGTTGGGTTAGTAATCCCAGCTATAACTTTTATTAGACTTGTTTTACCTGAACCATTCCTGCCAAAAATATTTATCTTTTCGCCATGCATTATTTTTAAAGAGAAGTCTTTAATAATTTCTTTGTCTTGTTTGAAGAGACTAATATTTTGTATATCAATTAAGTTTATATTCACTTATAATAATTTTGTTTTTGATACTACAATTCCATCTGGATCGGAATATATATAATCATCTTGCTTAAAAGTAACACCTGCAAAAGATAAATCTAAACCAAATTTTCCTACATCCTTTTTTTCGCTTTTATTGGGGACTAAATCTATAGCTTTTATCGCTAGAGAAATATTATTGATTTCAAGACTATCCCTTATACATCCATTCACAATTAGGCCAGACCAGTTATTTTTTACTGCTAACGCAGCTAGGTTATCACCGACCAAAGCACACCTACTTGATGCGTTGCCATTAATAACCATCACACAACCATCTCCATCAGTTTGTATGAGTTTTTTTACATATGAGTTATCTTCAATTGCTTCAACTGTCTTTATTAGTCCATAACAATGTGTATTTGCACCAAATGATTTAAAAATAGGCTGAGCTATCATAAGATCGTGGTCATCACACAAATCTGCAGTATTAAACTTTTTCATCTTTTATAATAAATTTTATTTTTTTTAATATTAACAGAGCAGGTATTGCTATTAAAGAACAAAAGACAAAGTAAAGATCCCAGTTTAAAAATTCTACTAAATAGCCAGATGTCCCCGATAAAAATGTTCTAGGTAATGACATTAATGCTGTCATGAGCGCAAACTGTGTTGCAGTAAAATTTTTTGATGTCATGTTTGCTATGAATGCAAGATATGCTGTATATCCCATACCAGCAGCTAAATTTTCTAAACTTATTACTGTGATAAGCATGAGCAGATTATTTCCAGCATAGAATAGTATTGAGAATCCAAGTGTTGCTAGTAATTGAAAAATACCAAAGTAAATAAGAGACTTAAAAAGTCCTATTTTTAGTGATAAAGCTCCACCTATAAATGCACCCAGCAAGGTCGCACCTAGTCCAAAAAATTTAACTACTGTGCCTATTTCAGTTTTGGAAAAACCAATCTCTAAATAAAAATTTGTACTAAGCGAATGCGCCATAGTATCCCCAACTTTATATAACAGTACAAACAATAAAATTAAATATGGCGTATAATTGGCACTCTTACCTTCATATCTACCAAAAAATTCTTTAAAAGGCTCAATAACTGACTCTCTGAGAGTATATGGATTAATTTTAACGTTTGGCTCATCACTAAGTAATGTCGTTACAACCCCAAGCAACATTATTAATGACATGAGAGTATAAACAAAAGAATATGAGTATAAGTCAGCTAGAATTAACCCGCCAGCACCTGCTGCCAAAGCTCCAATCCTGTAGCCCAGTACATAAGCAGAAGCTCCGATTGTTTGTTCGTTTTCCATTAGGCTCTCTCTTCTAAAAGCATCAATAAGAATATCTTGTGAAGCAGAGAAGAAGGTCAATATTAAAGATAGAATAGCAACATTGAATAAATTAATTTCTGGATTGGATTGTCCCAACGCAAAAATAGATATAATTAAGAAAACTTGTATTATTAATAGCCACCCTCGTCTTCTTCCAAGTCTGGATATGATAAATCTGTCAAATATTGGCGCCCATAAAAACTTTAGAGAGTATGGAATACCTATTAGTGCAAATAAACCAATTGTCGATTTTGAAACGTTCTCATCAGTTAGCCATGCTTGAAGTAATGTAATAGTCAAAAGCAATGGCAACCCAGATACAAACCCCATTATCATAGATGTGACCACTCTCTTTTCTCGATAGGGCAAAAACAAGTCTCTTATATGACTAAATATCATAATTTATTATAAGTGGGGCATGATCTGAATATCGATTTTTATTATATACAGACACACTTTTTATTCTTTTTGAAAATCTTTCTGTAACCATCTGATAATCAATTCTCCATCCAACGTTATTTTTGTATGCATTTCCTCTATTAGACCACCAAGTATAAACATCAGGTCTTTTACATTTTTCTCTGAAGGCATCTTTCATTCCTATTTTATCAATTAGTTTTGTCATCCAATCCCTTTCTTGAGGAAGAAAACCTGAATTCTTCTGATTGGCTTTCCAATTTTTTATATCATCCTTAGTATGAGCAATATTATAATCACCACAAATTATCATTTCTCTTTTACTTTTAATTTTTCTTTTTACATATCTCTCGAATAAATCCATAAATTCATACTTTAGTATTTGTCTTTTATCACTTGATGATCCTGATGGAAAATATATAGATACAATATCAAAATCTTTAAATTCAGTTAATATAAAACGCCCTTCTTTTTCAAATATTGATTTAGAAAATGACTTTTGAATGCTTAAAGGTTCTTGCTTAGTGTAGATTGCAACTCCACTGTAACCTTTTTTTTCAGCAACGTTCATATATCTTTTGTATCCATCAATAAAGTAATTACTTTCAGAAATTTGCTCTTCCAGAGCTCTTGTCTCTTGCATACAGATAAAATCTGCCTTTACTTTTTTAAGCCATTCAAACAAACCTTTCTTTTGGCTTGCCCTTATACCACATACATTGATCGTTATAACTTTCATTTTACTTTTAAGGTTATGTTATCATTAATTGATGGATGCTCACTATGTTTAATAAAAAACAAGATTTTATTGAGTTCACAATTCAACAGAATATTCTAAGATTTGGAAACTTTACTCTAAAATCTGGTAGAGATAGCCCCTATTTTTTTAATACTGGTTTGTGCAATAACGGCCTTCTGCTATCAAAACTAGCAGATTTTTATTCCGACTATATCAAGCAAAAATCATTAAAATATGATTTTATTTTTGGCCCTGCATACAAAGGCATAACACTTTGTTCTTCAATATCTCATAGTTTATATATTAATCATTCTATAAATTCACCATATGTGTTTAATAGAAAAGAAAGAAAAAATCATGGTGACACGGGAAACTTTGTTGGATGCGAGGTCAAGGGAAATGCATTAGTTGTAGATGATGTAGTTTCTTCGGGCAGCTCAATTGATGATTCAATAAGACTTTTGAAGAAATCTAACGCATCTTGTAAAGATGTCCTCGTAGCGTTTAATAGAATGGAAGTTGGTAAAGTAAAAGCTGCATCTATTGAGTTACAAAATAATCACGGAGTTAATATGCATCATTTAATTAATTTAGATGACGTATACGAATATATAAAATCACATACAAAGTACAATAAACACGTCCAAGATATGGAAGAGTATATAAATAAATATAAGAGTATTTAAAATAAGAGCTTATAGGCAACTACTAATGTTACTAATTGATATGCACTCTTTATAATTTTATTTGATTTGCTGATAGCTATCATAGCACCAATGTACCCCCCGATAAATGAACCTATTAATAAAATAGGTAATATTGACATATCAATATTTGAAATTAGGTATAGAGTTATTGCACCAACTAAATTAAAAAATAAACCAACAACTAAAAGTGTATATCCTACTGCCTCTTTGAATGTCATCCCATATATTTTCGTTAGCATTAAAGTATAGAGTAATCCTGTACCAGCTGATAAGGACCCATTTAGGAAACCTATAATGAAAAGAAAAACATATGCGATTATTGGAGAAGCTGTATCTTGCTTTTCTTTTATTGTTTTTGAAAAAGATAAAATGAATACAATAAAAATTAATATACCTAGAAGTTTCCTTGCTATTACCTCATCAATGAAGCTAATAGAATATGCGCCAATAATGACTCCTGGCAAACCAATAAAAATACCATCTTTTATAAATTTTTTTTCTGGCCTATTTTTCTCAAAAAATTTCAACGAAGCCCCAATACCTAGAAGCACAGTTGAAATTTTATGTGTAGCCAATGCTACTGGAAAAGTAATTTCAAATAGTAGTAATATTGCAGGAAGTTGTATTATACCCGCACCACCACCAGAAAAAGCGGAGAATAAATTTGATAAAAAAGAGACAACTAATAGGTAGAAATATTCCAAGCTTTACGTTCTTTTTATCATGGTTCCTACACCATCATCAGTGAACAACTCAAGTAATAATGCATGATCGATAGTACCATCAATAATTTGAACATTCTCAACTCCAGAAGACACAGCTTCAAGCGCTGATTCAACTTTAGGTAACATACCAGATGAAATTATTTTCTTTTTAATGAAATCTCTTGCTTGATCGGCATTCATAGATTTTACAAGATTGCCCTTATCGTCAAATATGCCTGTTGTGTTTGTTAATACAATATATTTTCCGGCTTGCAGAATTTTAGCTATTTTGCCTGCTACTATATCAGCATTTATATTATAGGTTTTGTAGTCCTCTCCTATTCCTATAGGTGCTATAACAGGTATGAATGAGGTAGACTCTAATAAATTTACAACACTTGGATCAATACTAGATACCATGCCTGTATTTTTAAAATCAAAGTTTTTGTTTTTGCCTTCTCCTATCATTTTCTTAGCTCTTATAAGACCGCCATCTTTTCCGGAAAGACCTACTGCTCTCCCCCCGTGGCTTGTTATTAGGTTAACTATTTCTTTATTAATAGAACCTCCCAAAACCATCTCAATCATATCGATTGAATCTTCATCAGTGACTCTCATACCATCTACAAATTCAGATTTAATTCCCATCTTTTCAAGATAACTAGTTATTTGAGGTCCTCCACCATGAACAATTACAGGATGTAACCCAACTTGTTTTAAAAGCACAACATCTCTAGCAAAGTTATTTTTAAGTTTGTCATCAATCATCGCATTCCCGCCAAACTTGATTACAATAACTTTGTTAGCTAGTTTTTGGATATAAGGCAGAGCTTCTATTAATACATTTGCTGTAGTTGGCATGTTCGCGCTGCTCTCTCTTAGTAGTACTTTTTTGTTCATAATTTTAGAACGGTAAGTCTAACGTATTATCAATTTTAAGAATAGCATTTTTAATATCATTTTGGATATTTTTTAATCCTTCATGAGAGAGTGATTCAAACCTCAAAGTTATTTTTGGCGATGTATTAGAAGCCCTAACTAATCCCCAGGATTGACTATTACTGATTTTTATTCCGTCTAAATACGAAACTTTATAATTATTTAATAAATTTGTCTGCTTTAAATCATCTATAAACTTAAAGTGGCCATTGTTTGTAAACTCTATATCAATTTCAGGCGTCGGGTATGTTTGAGGAAGACTCGATAGTTCTTCAAGCAAGTGAGGTTCATTTGTCAATACTTCTAGAAATCTTAAAAAAACATATATACCATCATCAAAGCCATACCATTTATCATTGAAAAATATGTGACCACTTAATTCTCCACCCAAATCAGCCGACTCATCCTTAATAGTCTGTTTTATATATGAATGACCTGTTCTTGACTCTATGGCAACCCCATTCATCTTCTCAATTGAATCTTTCAAGTTTCTTGTACACTTCACATCATAAACAATTCTAGCCTTATTCTTTTTTGATAGTATAGAGTTGGAAAAAAGAATCATTAACTCATCAGGCCAGATTACACCACCATCTTTTTTAATTATGACTAATCTATCACCATCACCATCAAAAGCGACACCATAGTCAGCTTTAAATATTTTTATTTTATTTTTAATAATTTCTAAATTTATTTCTTTAGTTGGGTCAGGTGAACAATTTGGGAAATTACCATTTACTTCTTTATTTATAAATTTAGCATCTATTTCATATGAATCTAATATATCCTTTATAACTATACCTGTAACTCCATTCATACAATCAACAATGAATTTTTTCTTTATATCAATATGCATGTCTTTTTTTGTTCTGGTTATATAGTCTGATAGTATATTTTTATAAATCTTCGGTTTATTATCATTATTTTTATAATCAATAGTGTTTTTAACTATCCAATCCCTAAGCGAGTATATTTCTTGGTCAAACATTGATTTATTATCAATTACCATTTTAATACCGTTATAATCTTTTGAATTATGACTTCCTGTTACCATAAAGCCATTTGGAATATTTAGATGTTTTGTTGCAAAATATAACATTGGAGTTGGGATCAATCCACAATCCGTTACTTCTATACCGTAATCCATTAGCCCATTGATTAAAGATTTTTTGATTACTGAATTACTAAGTCTACCGTCCATTGCAACAACCGCCTTTGGATTAGACTTAATTTTATTTGCCAGCGCCGTACCAATTTTATAAGCAGCTTCTTCATCAAAATCAGATGGGTATATACCTCTAATATCATATGCTCTGAAAATATTTTTATTTATACTTTTAATGCTTTCCTGATGAGCCAAAACCTTTGTCTCCTCGATTTGATAATTCGAAGTCATCCACAACCTCAAACTCTGGATGCTCTATTTTTATAAAAATTAATTGAGCAATTCTATCAAGCGGATTAACTGTATACTGATGTAAACTTCTATTCCAACATGATATCAATAATTCTCCTTGATAATCTGAATCTATTAAACCAACTAAATTACCTAGTACTATTCCTTTTTTGTGACCTAACCCGGATCTTGGTAGCAATGTAGCTGCATAATTATTATCTGCAATATAAATTGATATACCCGTTGGTATTAGTACTGTTTCATTGCTTTCTATATTTATACTTTCATGTAAGGCAGCTCTTAAATCAACACCGGCAGAGCCATCAGTAGCATAACTTGGTAGTTCTTTTATTATTTCTTTATTGACTATTTTAATTTGAACTTTATCTAACATTCTTAATTTTAATTAAATTATTTCTAACGTCAGATACTATTCTATTTACGATAATCTTTGCTAGTTCTTTCTTTGAACCCTTAGAAGATATTATCTTATTATCTTTATCAATAATCATTATTTCATTATTGTCTGATTCAAAGCCAACACCTTTTTGATGGTTAGCCTCATTTGCTATAATCAGATTTAATTTTTTTTCTTGTAATTTTGTTACAGCATTTTCTCTTATATTTTCTGTCTCTGCAGAAAATCCAACTGCATATATATTTTTATTTTTTTCTTTAGCAGTTTTCAATATATCACTACCCCTTACTAAATTTATTGTTAGACCCCCGTCTTGTTTTTTATGCTTATAATCTAATGTATCAGATGGTTTATAATCAGATATTGCGGCTGCAGAAATAATAATATCAAAATTACCAATCGAATTCATAACTTCATCAAACATCTCTGACGATGTTTCTATCTCTTTATAAGCAATCCTCTCTGGTTTATCTAATCGTACAGGGCCACTTATCAATGTCACATTAGCTCCTATATCTCTACAATGTTCAGCAATGGCATAACCCATTTTCCCGGAACTATAATTGCTTATAAATCTGACTGGATCAATAGGTTCCCTTGTTGGTCCTGCTGTTACTATAACTTTATGGCCATCTAGAGCACCCTGCCCTAGTGATTTACTTAATGCTTCAATTATTGATTGAGGCGATGACATTCTTCCATATCCAACGTCACCGCATGCATGGTCCCCATAGTCAGGTCCTATAATTTCAAATTTATCCTTTGATAGTGTACTTAAATTATCCTGAAGAATTTTATTATTCCACATATTAGGGTTCATAGCTGGCGCAATATAAATTTTTCTATTAAATGCCAAACATGTTGTTGATAAAAGGTCATCACCCAGTCCTTTCGTTATTTTATTTAACGAATTCGCAGTACATGGAGCAATCAGAATTATGTCTGCCCATTTAGAAACATCCAGATGTAAAAATGAATCTTCATTTTCTCTTTCATCTATTAAGACTTTATTTTTTGAAATACATTCCAATGTTGTTTCAGTTATGAATGATACAGATGCCTTAGTCATAACGACTTTTATATTTGCTCCAGCACTTTTCAATTTACTTATAAGTTCAGCAGCTTTATACGCAGCAATACTACCAGTGATTCCAACAAGTATATTTTTATTATTCAGATTTTTCACAAATTATATTCTCTAGTGTATTTAGTAGTTTATCAATATCTTTCTTCGTATGATTCGCAGTTATAGTCATCCTTATTTTATCCTGGCCCTTAGGAACTGTAGGATATCTAATACCTTGAACAAATATTCCGTTTTCTAAGAATCTATCTCTAATATTGATTGTTAGGGTAGGATTCCCTATATGATATGTTTTTATTGGTACACTTGAGGAATTAATTTCTATATTTTTTCTTTGACATACCTTGTCAAAGTAGGAGATATTATTATGTAACTTTTCGTATCTTTTTTTATTATTCACTAAAATGTTTAAACTCTTTCTTGTTGCATCTATTACGCACCTTGGTAAAGCTGTAGAGTAAATGTACGGTTTTCCTTTTTGAACAATCATCTCAATCAAACTTTTGTCCCCACATATAAATGCGCCAATTGTTCCTACAGCTTTACCAAAAGTACCCATGTAGGCATCAACTGAAGATGGTTTCACATCAAACATGCTACAAGAGTTTTCCAGTGGGGTAATGTTTCTACTAGATTTTGCAATTGCAAAACCATGAGCATCGTCCACAAACAAATATGTTCCATACTTCTTTTTAATAGCGTAGTGTTGCTTAATGTTTGTAAGATCACCAGACATGCTGAATACTGATTCGCTAAATAATATCTGATTTTTCTTTTTCTCTAAATAACTTTCCAAATGTTTATTGTCTAAGTGCTTATATCTACTTAATTTAATCTTATTTATCTTTGAAGACTCAATGATAGAGTTATGAGACTCCTTGTCTTGTATAACATTCATTTCATTATCAAATATATTTAGGAGACAAATATTTGCTAAATAGCCACTGTTCAAAACAACACAGCTTTCAGCATCTAAGTATTCGCTAATTTCTTTCTCAAGAAAGTGACTTGATTTACTATAACCTGATATTAGAGGAGATGACCCTGATCCGACACCATATTTATTTGCTGAGTTATTTAATTCTTTTACAACTTCAGTATTTTTAGACATGCCTAAATAATCATTACTAGCAAACGATATAACTTGGTTTTTTTCTATATTTAAACGAGAAGTCTCAGTATCATCAACTAAAATTCTTTTTCTGAGATACCCAGAATCGCTGATTTTTTTTAGTTGCTTTTTAAAAAATGTCAAAATTAAAGTGTTTTTATTTTTAACTTATCCAAAAGAATCTTGTCATGATTAATGGATGCATTCTTTGTTGTTAGAAGCTCATCTCCATAAAATATGGAATTTGCTCCTGAAAAAAAACACAGTGCTTGCATTTCATCATTCATAGTATTTCTTCCAGCTGATAATCGAACAAAAGTGTTTGGCATTGTAATCCTTGTAATCGCGATAACTCTGATAAAATCGAAGTTGTCGACTTTTTCATTTTCTGAATAAGGTGTGCCACTAATCGGTACAAGCTTATTCATTGGAACGGATTCTGGTTGCTCTTCCATATTACATAGGACCTCTATGAGCTTAAGTCTATCAATATTCTCCTCACCTAAACCCAATATACCCCCCGTGCATACCTTTATTCCTGCATCTCTTACGTAACTCAGTGTATTCAATCTGTCCTGGTATGTTCTTGTGGAGACAACTTTGCTGTAATATTCTTCTGAGCTATCTAGATTATGGTTATAGTAATCAAGACCACATTCCTTTAATGACTCTGCTTGCTCTTTTTTTAGCATGCCTAGTGTGAGGCAAGTCTCTAAGTCTAGTTTCTTTACAGCCCTTACCATATCTTTAATTTTTTCTAAGTTACTATCATTAAGATTTCGCCATGCTGCACCCATACAAAGCCTTGATGCGCCAGAATCTTTTGCAGCTTTAGCTTGATTAATTACATCGTCTACTGATAATAATTTTTCTATCTCAACGTCAGTATTATATTTAATACTTTGAGAGCAGTACTTACAATCTTCAGGGCAACCACCTGTCTTAATAGACATAAGTGTTGATACTTGTATCTTATTTGGATCATGATGTTCTCTATGCACAGTGTGTGCTTTGAATATTAAATCATTGAAAGGTAATCGATATAAGTCTTCAATTTCAGCCAGCGACCATTGATTAGTGCTTTTATTAACGTATTTGTTTATACTTTT
>Ga0163111_10003486_pt1 | contig 10170 bp, 5 predicted proteins | sample CRUFie1St18metaG_FD_109645 | JGI IMG/M metagenome (GOLD analysis project Ga0163111, IMG submission 109645) | Marine microbial communities from the Costa Rica Dome - CRUD Field 142mm St18 metaG | ecosystem: Environmental > Aquatic > Marine > Oceanic > Photic zone | place: Costa Rica: the Eastern... | reverse complement strand
CAAAACGCTGTTCGACTCGGTCGCGCGAGGCGACGGCGTCATAGACGAAGGGGAATTTATCGAAGCGCTGTTCGGGAAGAAGAAAAGAGAGGAGTTGTGCGGGAAAAACACAAAGTCGAGCACATCTCAAAACGACCCCGAAAAGACGACGACGACGACGACGACGACGAAATTCATGTTCGAGCGGCGTCTGTTCGAAAAGTTCGATTCCAACGACGAGGGGTACATATTCTTCGACGAGTTCGTGAAAGCGCTGAACGTGTTTCACCCGAGAGCGAGCACCAACGACAAAGCAAAGTTTGCGTTCGATTTGTACGACGTGAACGGAAACGGAGTGATCACGAGAGAGGAGTTGAAACAGTTAGTCTCGGCGGTGATGAAACGGTCGATATTTTTGAATTTAGACGAAGAAGCGATCGAACGAGTGTTGGATACCACGTTCGAACAAGTGGACGTCGAAAAAGACGGAAGCATATCGTACCAGGAGTTTTATAGGATGGTGAAGGAGAATAGAAAATGCATCGCGAACATGACGATGGCGACGCTGGCGACGTTGAGCACGGAGTATCCGGAGTTTATATTTTCAGGTGTGGACGAAGAGGAGTATTGATTACGTATTTTTGATAATTACTAAATTGTTTGCGAGCGTTGGTTATACGTATGCGAGCGTGGTATACAAGTACGTGTAGTTACAGACGACACAAAAGTTGCGTCTATAACTTCTATAACTTCTATAACTTCTTCTTCTTCTTCTTCTTCTTCTTCTTCTTCTTCTTCGCGTACTCGAGAAGTACAGCCGTGAGCTCTTTTGCACCCACGGGCTTCTTCATGAACACGTCAAAGCCGATGTCCATGCATTGAGCTTCAATTTCCTCAGTCACGTCGGCAGTGATGGCAATAATTGGAGGGCTAATGCCTTCGAAGCAATTTTTGGGTTCGGCGAACATTTTTCGCGCCGCTTCGATCCCATCCATGACAGGCATTTGCAAATCCATCAGAACTATATCGAATTTTTCCGAAGAAACTGCCTTTACGGCTTCAGATCCGTTATACGCGAGAGAAATGTTGGAACAACCTATACATCTTAGAAGCTTTGCCATGACTTTACTGGTGATAATATTATCTTCGGTAAGAAGAATACGGAGACCAGCGCTTTCAAGAACTTCATAATCTGACGAAGAAGAGGTTTCCGTCTCTCGGTGCTCTTTTAGCGTATTTCCATGCATTCCGAGTGCTATCTCGAGAGGAACCCTGAGTCGACTGGCTGTTACAGGTTTGGTCACGCGTTGATAATTTATTTCGTCGAACAGCGCTTCCCATCGACTTTCGTCGTTGATATCAACATTCTCCTGTGTAGTATCATCATCCTTATTTTTTCTTTTCTTTGCAATGGGATACTCTGACGAGAAAATGTCAAGGAAATTCAGCATCAGCAAAGGTGTTTGATGAAAACTTTCAGAATTTCTGGCGGACCACGATTTAATTGCCTGCGCACATTTGAACCAATCTTCTTGAGTTGTCGAACTCACAACTGGTTCATCCACAAGAATCACGTCGATATCAGCAGCACCTTTCTTAAGCTCTGCGCAGGCAACAGATGGAGATTCGGAGACTATGATCTTTTGTATACCTAAATACTTAAGAATGGCAACGACAGAAAAACGGAAACGAGTGCTCGAACACAGAACGAGTCCGACGATTTCTTTTCCAATGTTTCCAATAGACTCAAACCTTTTCAACGCTTTTTCACCTTCACCTATTGGACTGCATTCTACGGGGATTTCAAACCTGAAAACGCAACGTTCTTTCTCCATGGAACACGTTAATTGTCCTCCAAGACGCTCTGCAATATTTCGACTGATACTCAAACCAAGCCCGGCACCCGTTTTCTCTCGCGTCATGCTGTCATCTCCTTGTTCAAAGGGTAAAAAGATCTTTTCGAGCTTGCTCGAATGAATCCCTGGCCCGTTATCTGCAACTTTGAATTTTAGCAGCGAAGTGTTTGAATTCTTTTCTTTGAGGAACTCGATGTCAACGTCTATGGTTCCATTTGTCTCTGTAAATTTTACGGCGTTTCCAATAATATTGAACAAAACTTGTCTTATACCCATTGAATCAGCAAATATAATATCATGGCACGAATCATCCATCACATAAGAAAGTTCCGAACCTTTTGAAGCCACTTGCACGGAAAAATTTGCAAGTATTTGATCGACGCATTCCCTCAAATCAAAACGTGTGGGTAAACTTCCCGGAATTCCCCTGGTGGTCTTTTTTCCCTCTTCCTGCTGAGAGTACATCAAAATCTGGTCGACGAGTTCCGTCATGTGCGAAGAACTCTGAAGAATCATATGCGAAAGCTCCCGTTGTTCAGGATTTTGCGCGACGTTTTTTTTCATCAAAACCTCAGCAGCCAATTTGATGGCATTGATTGGAGTTCGTAGCTCGTGTGACATATTAGCCAAGAACCTACTTTTTGCGAATGCCGATGACTCGGCTACAGCCTTGGCTTGTTCCATCGCAATTGCGGCATTCTTTTCATTCGTTCGATCGTATCCACGAATAACTACTACACTCCCGCTCCCAAAACCGTCTAAAATCGTAGCCGAAGCCGAGAACCACACTTTTTGCCTAACACCTTTGGCACTTGTTTTGGGAGAGGAAATCCAACCACAACAATCCGGACCTCCACCCTTCTCCACCGCAGCCCGCACGGCAAACTCAAAGCTTTCCGAGCTGTTCTTCCACCCATCGTCGTCATTTTTGCAGCAAAGTTCAAAAAGTGAATTTCCAATTGTCTCGTGTATTTTTAATCCCGTCAAACTTTCCCAACCAGGATTTACAATCAGAATACGGAAATCGGCATCTGTGAGAACAAGTACTTCCCATGTTGATTTATTACTCGGCGCAAGCAAATTACTATTTCTAAACATAGAAGATTCCATTGATGACAGCAACGCAAGCGCGGTAGCCAAGCCGGAAGGAACCGACGCAACGTCAGGATCTCGTTCGCTGCTGCTACTGCGATGTGCCCGAGTGAGTGACGGAGTCAGGAGCTCAAGGACAGCGGATAACCCGGATAAATCTTGTCCCGAGGCAGGATGCGAAGTTATAGTTGCACTCTTTTCATTAGTCCTTAACGCCTGGTTCGTTTTCTGCCCCGGCTCCGCTTTGTCTTGCGACTTGACGTATCGCGACAAATAGTTTGTAGCGATGTTTCCCAGCGTGTTTAGCATCTTTTCCTCTGTTTTCGACCACTCCCGTGGTACGACGTCGATGACGCACAACGTACCCAGCGCCCAGTTACATCCGTCAATTTCGATCTCTAGTGGTTTACCTGCGTAAAAGCGAATGAACGGAAATCCTTTCACCAATCCATTGTCAACGAATCGCGGATCTTTCTGGGTATCGCGAACAACCAGCACTTGCTTTGGATTTTTGATCGCATGCGAGCAAAAACTCACGTCCCTGTCCGTCTCATCTACTCCCTTATTTGCCAACGTCCCCGAGTTCGCGAAGAACCATTGCCTGTGTTCGTCAACCAGAGAGACGAGCGCGATTGGTACGCAAAACACCGCTCGGCAAACGTCCACGAGCCAGGAAAGTCCAGCTGGCTTTCCTGATGTCGCGTGGGAATCGAGCACGCCGAGCGACTGCAACGCGCACAGACGACTCGATTCAATCTCTTCTTCTTCCAAATCTTTCATCGCTTCCGTAAAATGCGTAAAGCGTTGGTCGAACTCGAAAACGACCTCGTCGTTGGCCTCCTCTTTTTTCCCAGACGGTCAAAGCGTGGTCGCTTCGTCGCAAAAGAGAGGCGGGTAGGACAAAGAATAGATACGAATGATGATTCCTTTTTTTTTTAAGAGATACGAAAATATCCCCTCAAAAAAAATAAATAAATTTGGGGGTCCATTCGTGGGGTCTTGAGTTTTGTTGAGTCAGCATTTTTTTGGTTAAAAAAGCACATAAATCGTGACCAATGAATAAAGGGGGAGGGGGTAAATTAATTCCCCATTAGTATTTTACCCTCTTATTATTAAGTGGGGTAGTTGTACCACCAGACGAGAATATACTCAAAAAAGAGAACGCGATGAAGAAAGCGGCGTTTGAATGGAGTGTTCTCCTGTTGTGCTCGATTTTGGTCTTTGCCGTCGCGCGTGAAGCCCACGCATCATCGGAGACGCACGAACGAAATTACTATTGCGTCACCGCCTGCATGGCCAACGTGAACGAGAACAATTGCGGCGACGACGCTGGACTCACGTCCACGTGCACGTCGTACGCGGACGCTCGAATTTCAAATCCGGAGAACGTCACGACACAGGGGTTCCCGGCGTCTCAACCCGCCGGGTTCTTGGGATGCTCCGCGCATGATTGCGACACGTTGTGCTCGAGCTCAGGCGTGACGGATGCGGATCCGATCAAATACATGGGGGACGCGAGTAAAGCGTGGTGCATCGAGAAAGACAAAACGATGTTTTCGCACGCAGATAAGGCGAGAATGTCAGCGCTTGCTCGAGGATGTACCGGGTCGCATGCACACGGGTCTATGCACATGCACGGGGACACTCACGAAGAGTGCGAATCGGATGATGATCACTCGGATCACTCGTCGTCGTCCGGAACGACCTTTCTCTTTGGTCTCCTTTCCGCGAGCGCGGTCGCGTTCGCGCTCATGTAATAAGCCCTCGGTGCGTCGTGAACGTCTTACGAGTGGCTTTTGAATAATCAAGTTTAAGTAGGAGTCGCGGGAGTTTGATGAATACTCGAGAGCGAGCGCACTATTTCAATTACGGAGTATTGTTTGTTGTAGCGATTGTATGTCAAGCGCGGTACTCGTGTTATTTATAATAGTCGTACTGGTATATTTTCCCACCAAAGTTATATGTTTCTCTCGCTTTTGGATTCGATGAATCGACGTTTTGAATTTTCGAGTCGCAAAGTTGTCGTTGCCGATGTTCGACGCGAACGGTCCGAATCGATGGAACCGTTTTTTGGTGAGCTCCATTATCACGAGTCTTCTTCGGCGACGATTACACGTTTAGAAATGCGTCGCATAAAACCGCAAACGCGAGCGAAACAACCGGGCCGAACAGAATCGACCACTTTGCTGCATCCGAACTCGAAAATATCCCAGAATTCGGAGGCGGAACTGGAGGCGGAACCGGAGGCGGCGAACTCGGAGGAGGTGCGAGTTTCGTCAGCGACACCGGAGCGGTGATTGCTGTGACTGTTAAATCAGCTTGCGCGCTGAGCGTGTTTTTTATATCGTTCAACTTTGTCGCGTCTTCGGTGACGAGTTTTTCTTCCACCGTCGAGATATCCGCAAAAGTAGTCATTTTAACTGTGAATTCAACACTGACCTTATCCGTGGCTGCTTGAAGTTTGCGACCAGACGACGCGACGTCGATGACATTCGTCACCGTAATAGCAGCGGCATCGACATTCAAATACGATGCCATGCCATTCTTAAACGCCGTCTTCTGCGCATCGCCAAACTCGGCCGCGTTATATCCGGTGAGTTCCATAGTCGCCTCAACCGCGGCTTGCGCAGGCGGCGGCGGACTCGGACTCGGAGGAGGCGGGAACGGTGAGTGAGTAAACGTCACCTTATGTTCAGGAAAAGTGCAGTCGCTTGTATCCGTAGTCTGGCACTCCGTATACACGCATATTTTTGCTGGTGCATCCGGTTCGTACGATTTACAATCGCCGTCCGTTAAGTTCGTGGCACTCGAGCTTATCGAAGCCGTCGACGTCTTGTCCGAAGTCACGTGTATCAAATAATTGAAACTGGGTTTGTTCGTCGTTTCGTACCCGCAATACTCAACCTTTGTCGCGTAATACGACGAACAGCACATTCGCGCTCCAAAATCACCAGCCGTGTCCGCGCCAGAAACGACGTACGAACTAGAACCAGAATTGCACGTCGTCTCTGGCGGCGTCACTTCGTCGATGGAGGAAGTCATGTGGACGCCCAACAACTTGCGTTTGGCGGAAGAAGAATATTCCACAAGTCGATGTCGACCCGCGTGCGTGAGATATCTGTACTTGTTTTCCTTCCACTGTTCTGCGTAGTACTTTCTCATCTCGAGCCCACGTTGCGACGGCGTATACGTCGTTGTCGTCGTCGTCGTTGTCCGAGAATACGACACGTAAAACGTGAGCAAAAACACAGTCGCGAGGGCGACGATCTCGCGCGCCGCGCGCGACGACGACTTCCACCACGTTGCGCGATGAGTATGAATTGAGCCGCGGAATGGCTTCAATTTTGCATCGTATCTCATCGCCCCCAAAGAAGAGGCGTTCGCATCGGCGCCGCCAACGATCGGGCGCTGTCGATTCTTTAGTAAAGCGGCGTACATGGCCACGTATTCTCCTCGCTGTTTTGGTCTCGTTTTATACTCTTTGGTTTTTATGTCTGCGAACACAGAGCTTCCGATGCACTTTTTGTAAAGAGATATTTTTTGGGGGCTCGAGACCGTTACAAAAAGATACGAAAACGCGATCGAGATTCCTTCGAATACCTTTAACAACACAAAGAAGAACGCACAAAAAAAGGTGCGCAGACAACGTCGTCGAGACACAAAACGACGACTGGTATAGATGCACGTGAGCTTTTTTCGTGTCCACTGCACTTCTTTTCTACTTTGGCGCGGGAAAAGGAGAGGAGGGACTTTTATTTCGCGGCGCAGGAAAAGGAGACGTCCACGCGCCTCCGCGTGGGCTTCTTTGTCTTCTTCTCGCGACGATGAGGGCGATGAGAGTGTTCGTTTTCGTGATCGTCGTGTATTCGGTCTGCTTTTCTTTTTTCGTCTTCGTCGTCTTCATCGTCTTCATCGTCTTCTTCTCCTCGCTCGAAATCGACGAATACGCGCGCGCGATATTCAGCCGCCTTTGCATCCATATTTTGTAAGCACCGAAAACATTCATTTTCGTCATTTTCTGTCAGACACGAGTGGAAGATTTGACGGAGCTCGTCCAGGCGCAAGCGTTCTAAAGTCTCTTGGTTTTTGTTGGCTGAAGAAGAGACGATGAGTTCTTTTCTTCTTCCGACATACGTGTTCGAAGCGTGCCAGATACCGGAGCTTTCCAAAAGAGTTTCCAACGAGCGGTTTCCTCCGCCAGAGAGAGGTAAGAGAAAGAGTGCTTTTTTTTCAGCGCTACTGTCCCCGCGTTTAGCGCGCACTCTTCTTTCGATCCATCGATTCGTGGCTATTTCTAGGTTAAATTCGCCCGGATGTGCAGCGAGTGGATCGAGCCATTCTTCCAATTCTGAAACAGTTTTACTACTATTAGAACTACTTTTGTTTGTAAAGAGTAAATCTCGCAGGCGAGAGCGTCCACGAATCATCAAGCTCCTCCCCCCGCCAGAGGCTTTTGCGCTCACGAAAACAGTTTGGTTGTTCCATGCGAGTTTTTGGACAACGCCGGCGTTGACTCTCCAGTCGGCGTAAACGATGTCGTTGCTATCCTTCTCGTAATCGAAGAAGAACGGGTGGTAGAAAATTTCTTCTTCTTCTCGATCGTCGTTCATGCGCTCCGTAATTTTCGAAGTTTCCAGGAACAACGAGACATGTTTTTCGTCGAGAAACACGTCGTCTTCTTGAACGATGAATAATACTTTATCGCCGTTCACATCCTCGTCGTCATCGGCGAGGATTCTGCGCAAAAATATATCCCTATGACGAATCGACAAATCTCCAGGCGTCATGTACGATTTCTTCGTGTCAATCTCTCTGAAACCGAACAGCTCTAAATTCACAGCGAACTCGCACGATGATGCACTCTTCTTCTTCTTCTTCTTCTTATTCTTCTTCTTCTGATTAATATTCACCTCCTTTTTGCTTTCCATTCGTTCCATTCGCACGCTACCGTTACCCTCCTTGTCCTCAACTATTCGCCAGTCACCGTTCGTTCGCACGGAAAGAACGGTGTTATTTCCGACGACGCCAGAGGAGGTTACTAAAAATGTCGTCAACACGTCCTCGTCGTCAACGTACGCCGCGATAGCTACCGTGACTCGTTTGAAAGAAAGACTAGTGTCGTCGCACACGTTTCGATAGTTTTCGAGTATCCGTCGCAAGTACGTTTGCCTTTCTCTCTCTCTTTTTTGTTCGCTCGGGTTCGATGAAGATATCTGCCACCCAACCGTCACCACGGCAAGGATCTCCTCGGTTGGAGTCGTCGTCGTCGCCGCCGCCTTGGAAGAAGAAGAAGAAGAAGAAGAAGAAGAAGAAGAAGAAGACAACGACAGAAATCTCTCCGTCGCGACGTCCGACGTTCGAAATAACACGAACGGGGATGATTGCAAGTGCCCTTCCCTCCGCGTCGTTTGCCGTTCCACGAAAACAGCAAGGAAAATCACCAGCGCGACGTTCCGCGCAGAAAACACCGTCGTCATCGTCGACGCTTTTGACGACGACGTAAACGACGGCGTTTCTTTTCACCGCGTCATTCCGCTTTCTGCATTTGTGATGATAAATGTATGTTCTTTACTGCGACCTTTGCGTGAGGAATACATACCTGTATTTTCAAAGGAGATTATTATTCGATGACTAACTCGACGTCTTTGTACCCAAACACGTCTCGATTTTCGTAATAGACTTTCTCCATCCCTTCTATGAACCGATCTAAAACCTCTCGCACGTACTCCTGCGTGGGTTCATCCGTTTGTTTCACTTCAATCGGAGGGCCGTACACCGTGACGAGCGCGCCTTTCCTCGGACACGGGCCGAAAAATCTTCCCCAAAAGACAATCGGCGCGAATAATAAAATCTTCGAGATTCGTTCGGCTAACTTTTTCGTCATCACTGGCGGTCCTAGACGCCACCAACTGTACGTCCTCGTCGCCCCGAACGCGTATGCCGGCATCAAAGCCGCTCCGGTTTGAATCGCGATTTTCACGAAACCGTACCGTTTTCTCAAATACACGACTTCTCTCTCTTTTTCCATCTTCAAAACCTCCGAAACACCTCCGGGGACGATGATTGCAACCCCTCCGTTCGATAACACTTTCTTCACGTGGTATCGACTGATTGGATCCAGACCTAACCACGGCCACAGATGTCGTACTAACGGCACGTAAAAAATGCTCGAACTCGCAAATGCGCTGGAGACGGCGAACGCGTCTCGCAACCGTTGTCGCTCGCCTTCATTTTTGAAACACGCGTGATCGCGTGCCGTTCGTATCGCGCCATCGAAGAGATAATAATCCGCTATCGCGGCCATTTGTAACGGTAAAACCCCGTGTGGTTCTAATCCGATGAGAACTGGCGTTCCGTTGGCGACTAACTTTAAATGTTTTTCTTCCTCTATGTGTTTGTTGCGCAACGGAAAATACTGCTGCGCCGCGTGGACGATGTGATTGGCGACTCGTAAACCCCACTTTGGGTACGGTTTTTTGTTCGGGAAGACGCACACGACTGCGTACAGCGCAATCAACCCGTTTCTGATCGATGGACGATCGTTCAAACAGAACAGCAACGCGAACACGATCAGCGCGTTGAGATGGAACAAACCGAGCCAGACGTGCATGGCCAGGAACGCGCGAACCGGATGAAGCGTCTTTCGGCGAGATTTGAACGTGAAATCGCCCCGAAGCGTTTGGCGAAGATACGAGCCGCCGCGTTGTTGGTCGTCCGAGGAGGGCATTGTGTCGCCGCGCGCAGTTTCGCACGATAATAAGCGCCGGAAAGTGTGCGGGTTTTTCTTCGTTTTCTGATGAGACATGTAACGAACTCTTTTTATACTAAACGTGCACTACTCTACTACTACGTGCTATTATTGTTCATGTTTATCTTATCCACGAACGCTCTGAGATCGCTCAAATCGTCCTCCTCGCTGTCGCTGGCGTAATCTGCCCAGGATTTGTTGGCTTTGTTGATGCGTTCGATTTCCTCTAGGAGTAACTTTTGCTCTTCGATCTCGCGCAACTTCCGTCGTTCTTCGACGCGGACGCGCTCTAATCGACGCTCTTCTATGGCTAATTGTTGTAAACGTTCGTCTTCCTTTTTACGCAAGGCGAGTTCTTCTTCCGCCCTTTTGCGTCCCTTTTCTTTTTCGAGTTTACGGCGGGCGAGCTCTTGGCTGTGTTCGAGCTTGGCTTGTCTTTTCAGTCTTTCGCGCTGGGTTTGTTCTTCGCGTTCGATGGATTCTTCTTCCAAGAGT
>Ga0163111_10003484_pt1 | contig 10171 bp, 7 predicted proteins | sample CRUFie1St18metaG_FD_109645 | JGI IMG/M metagenome (GOLD analysis project Ga0163111, IMG submission 109645) | Marine microbial communities from the Costa Rica Dome - CRUD Field 142mm St18 metaG | ecosystem: Environmental > Aquatic > Marine > Oceanic > Photic zone | place: Costa Rica: the Eastern... | reverse complement strand
TACGTTAACCTTTCCCCAAACTGTGTATATTCGCTATGCAATCCAAGAGCCGCCGGAGCGTGGTCTTCGAGAAGCGGCAGCAGACTATGCGAGATGGTTTCACGCGCGGCTACGCCGTCTTAACAGCTGTCTAAGCGATGGGCGTCAATATCTAGTCGATAATCGTTTTACCATTGCGGATATCGACATTGCGTACGCGCTTTTTCTGGGAACAGAGTTAGGCCTTGACGAACACTACAAACCGGAGGTCAGGGATTATTTGGCAAATATGTGTGCCCGACCAGCGTTCCAAAAGGTAGTTAAGATAGGCGATGAAATTGAGCGTTAGGTTTTGCATCTCATCGGAATGTGACTGGATATTGTGGGTGCTTCTCACAGCGCTCTCAGGGCACGCCTTTTTTGTGGGTGAGGATGGCTTGGAGTCTTCGCCGCTACAGTGTTGAAGGTTAGCCTGGTTATCCTAAAGCGGCGATAGTAGTAGTTGAAGTCGCAGCCTTGACTAATCGTCCTGGCAGTTGGCTTGCTACCGCCTTTCCTTTTTGAAAAGCGCGAGATCGTTCATGGCTTCTCTTTGGTATGTGAAACCTACACAAGCGGTTGATATGCAGTCACTAAGAAGTTATGTGTAGACGCCCCGACGAGTCGGGGCTTGCTAGAGCCAGCCGAATATTATGGGGCTTCATTTTGGTTAAGATACGAAATCATGCTTTGTTGCTAAGTGCTGCTATTACGTCGTCGATAATCCCGTCAGCTTTCTTACGAATCTGGTCACATGTCGCGTCTTGAATGGGATGCGGCACGAGTAGGTACCTAGCATCAGCCATACCCAGAGCCGTCGCCTGAGTTTTTGCGGCGCCCCCAAATTCCGTCGAGGCAATTGCTACAGTAGGCTTTTTCTCGATTTCGAAATAAACAGTGTCATGCAAACTGCACGACGTACAAGAACCTCAGTCGGCAAGACCTATGACAACAAAGTCATTGATCTTTTTGATCTCCCTGCGGAGATCAGCCGGCGCCGGTTTTGAAAACGTTGGTTTATGATACCGATTTACTTCAACTTGAGGCAGTCGCCGTTCCATCGCTTCCTGAAGACGGTCTAAAAACTCGTCACTCCGCCTTTTCGAAATATCCAAAAATGCGACCTTACCGGTGATTGCCTCCGGTCGAGGTGTTATCTGCCTAACAACCGGTACCGCTTCGTTGGTCGGGTCTAGCAATGTTAATGACACGTTAGTCTCCTTTACCTTTACTACATATAGTCGTCTATTTTTCTGGAAACTGGAATAGAGCCCATGCTTCTCGGGATCCAGCCGTGGAAGAACGCCGTGGATTTTCCAGCCTCGCTACCTGCGACAACAATTTCTATGTGATCTTCCGCGCCAAATTTTCCGATTCGTCTATCGGTTGGTAGCTGAGCCAAGCTGGATAGCTGTTCCGGTGACGTACTGGGGCCTTGCATTAGCTCTTGAACAGACTTTTCACTGGCTTTCTGAATGTCCCTGCGAAGGGTAGCTCTGCTGATGTTGCCCCGTTTAAAAACATCGCTGTGCTCTGGAGAAACAACCATCAGGCAGTTTGAGGAATCGTACCAGCTGGCATTAAACATGCCCTTGGTTGCTTCGCCGATGGCTGCCGCTAGCAAAGTCGCCTCAGTAGTAGTTTCATCAAGAATCAAAGTTGGACCTGCCGACATGGCAAGCGTTGTTACCACCGAATCGTTAGCGTCAAAACCTCGATCAACATGAAACGGATCCCAGCAAGACCTCTCTTCCCACTCGGCAAAACACATGGTGAATTTCATGGGATTTGAAAATGTAGAACGCTCTGTACCACCGGGCTTTGCGCCACCAACGTTGCGAATGACCAGCCTGAGTGCGCGGCCGATGGTTGCATTGGCGCGATTCCCCTGTCCGAGCGCTCCTAGCCCCATGTTCATTTTCAGGCGATGGCGAATTGGACCGTTGACAACCATGACTGGGCTAGCACCCATAGTCGTCGCCATGACGCCATGGATATTAAATTCATCGGTGCACACGGCATCGACTGCCGCCATGACGACTGGCAGGTACTCGGGTCTGCATCCAGCCAGGACAGCGTTGATGGCAATCTTCTCGACGGTCACTTTCGCCATGTTTGGCGGCATTATGGCTATAACGTCTTGCGGATCTCGAGTCGTGCCCTGCAACATGCGGAGCACTCTCTCAGGTGTTGGCGGAATTACGGGTAGACCGTCAGTGAATCCCTGTTCGAACATGAACTCGAATTCGTCGTCTTGGCTGCCCATCTCTATCCGTCGCGCTCTTATCGGACTGTTTTCGGCTTCAGCCCGAAGCCGCTCCGCATGTAAGGGATCGACTGAAAGTGAACCACAACCTGGACGCCAGCTGGGGAGTGAGTCCCATTGAACTGTACATTTAGCGCTGGGGTGATGTTTTAACAGCTCAGCGACCATCTCTTGCCATTCCTCACGAACAAAACCGGTTCGTTCGACCATTACATGCCCCTCGGAGTCGGTCAGAAAAACCTGAGGCACGATTTCAATGTCATTTGTGAAAGATACTTTTAACGCGCTGTCATCGAGAAGATTGAAGGGGGGTGTAAACTCACTCATTAATCGGGAGTTACCACTTCGCGTCTGACCGACAATAAAAAAGTCGACTTCACTGGCTAGCGAGTCGTATATGGCCGTCAGTACGGGTAGGACTAGCCTGCAAGTAGGGCAGTCCTCTTTGATAAAGCAGACAAGAGCTTGGCGCGCAGTGGGGAAGCTGTGTTGCACGCCCATTGAGTTTTCCAGTGTGAATGGTGTAATAACCGACACGGCCTATAATTCCGTTGGGATTTTTAAGTAGGTTTGCTTAATTCGATCATGATATCCGATCGGGATCGGGTCTTGGGCTCGCTCAACGCTGTTGAGTCCCTTGTCTTCCATCATTGCTTTTGCTGGCTGGCCCCACGTACAGGGGTAATCACTTTGCAGGATATCGTGTAACCCATCGGATTGAAGAATCTCTTGTCTTGCTGCGTAGTGCATCATCTGTCTCATTTCCCGGCACTGAACCTCTCGGCCAATGTTCCACTTTATATCACTGGCCACAGTCGTCTCAGATTGAGGGTGGTGGATATGCCTTTAGTAGACCAAACTCTGGTCCTGTTATGCAGGGTTATTTGGAATGTACCAGACAGGTGACGACCAAGCGCGCTCCTGTATCATTGCGTCGACCCCCTTGCGTGGACTGACACCACGACGAAGAGCGTCCCATGTGGACCAGCGGCAGGTTGGATTTTCCAGCACCCTGAGATAATAAAAGGCCTGATGCTCCGAATCGAAATCCGGATCGTGCCAGATCGTCTTCAACTCGGCACTACCTTTGCTTGCCGAGATTGAGCAGTCAGTAACATTCACCCTTGCGTCGTTGTTCGGGCAACGGTGATTGATTGGGTCGACTTTAAGATCATCGGAACAGGCAACATCGTAAATGCGTTCATGTTCACCATCAGCGTCTACCCACCCCTTTATGATTTGTAATCGTTGCAATGGGGCAGAATTCGGATCCTGAATAGCCCAGGCGATAAAGCCCGGCTCTCCCCGCGGCTTAAAAGGAAGGTTTGAACCCATGGTGATCCCACTACTGTATGCCTTGGTTAGAAGATCGGGGTCCTCAATACTGAGTTTGGCAAAATCGAAGCTTGCGAAAAACCGTAATTTGATTCGAGTACCGGAAGTTGCAAACGTTTCCTTGCGGCGGAAAGCATCATAGATTGAGTTTCGATCGTTGCCGGCCGCCCATACACCAGCGAGACCAGACGCTCCCCAGTGGATCTGTGGCCCGTTGGTATAAATTTCACCATCGATGTCGATAAAGCGTTGCCACTGTTGGCCTTCTTGGTTCTCGTCCATCAAATTTCTTGCTTTCGCGAGTGACTCCCCGGTGAGCGGCACTGAGCCTCGTAACTCAGGAGTCGAATCCCTTAATCCCATCTTCATGAAGTAACTCGACTCGTCGTCCGACGTTGCCGCGTTATGTGTATCGGATGAGCCTATCAGGCCAAATCGGTAGGGGTTGACCTTGATGTCTTGTTGGAGTTTTAGTCCAGACAGCATGGCATCCCTGACGTATGAACCCTTTACTTTGCTGCCTCGGGTTTGATCGATAGAAACCATGAAAGGCATGATCTCGAAATCGGCCCATTCGTCATAAGGCGATATGGCCGGGTGAGTCTCTGAGGTCCCTTTGATTTGTGTGATTTCGACTAGGGGCTCATTGCGCAGCCTTTGACTCGCGTAGTTGTCATCCACAGCGTCGCCAGCCCAGTCGACCAGGCTAAACATTTGCCCGTTGGAGCCGTTTGAGTTATGCGGTATCGCCATTGCTTCAATACCTTGCGACCGTAGATCATCCATCCAATTCCAGAGATCTTCAGGGTTCCGACTGTTAAATCTTGAAAATGGCATGGCCGGTAGTTTGTTGGTACTTCGAAAGATGACATTACGATGCAGATTGCCGCCATCGAGGGCGGTCGTGGTGTATTCAAATCCGGCGAAAGTTGTGAAGGTTCCTGGATCATTATGCTGATCTGCTGCCGCCACAGTATCTGACCATGCGGTTCTGGCTATCGCGTTGAAAGTATCGATATTAAGCTCGTCATCGGCAATGCCACTGAGTGCCGGAAGGATCAGATCTGCCATTACGGTGCTACGTAGGTCTAGAGAGTCAAGACTCATATTCTCGGGAGCGTTGATATCGTTGAGCTTCGAGTAGGGCTTGTAGGACGCTAGCACGCTGGAGCTATCACTGATCGCGTTGAGCGTACCAAGAAACATTGCATGATCTGTCACCGCATAAAAGTCGAGAGGCTGACGCAGTTGCACATCAAACCCACCAGGATGTCTGATTTTTTCACCTTTCGCATAGCGATAGGCATCACCCGGTGTTGCGAGAGTGCCGTAAGCGAATGCATCAAGGGAATAGGCGGTATGAATGTGCAGATCTCCGAAGTAGGCCTTTTGCGACGTATGTGTGTCCGGTTGGAGAGTCAATAAGTCACTGGGGATCTCGTAGCGGGGGTCGAATGCTGCTGATGCGGGATTTACCGGAGTAGGGTCAGTTGACGAAGATGGATTCGGCGGTGCTTCAGAACAACTGACAGACAGGCAAAGTGCGACTAAAAGGAAACCAACTCGCGTGATCCGAGATTTGGTTTTATCGAATGTAACTGACAAACGTATTTTCGATATCATCTATGACACCCAGGCTCTCCTTGATAATTGCTGCGGCATCGTCAAGGATCTCTTCACCGGTATCCAAGCCCGCGCAACGTCTCAAGGCAATTTCATTACCAGCCCACAACATGCTCGCCACGAGCCTCGGCAAGTGATTTTTTTTCGGATCCATGTGAAAGTCTACTGCTAGGTGCTCGGTCAAAACATCTTCGTAGCCCGAATAAACAATCAACAGGAAATTGTCATTCATCAAAGAGGAGGCGGCGCGCAGTTGCTCTCGCTTGTGCTCGCCAATACCCATGGGCAGTAAGCCAGCCAATGAGTCGATAATAAATGCTCGCCAGACATCAAAGGTTGATTGTCCATCGCTCGCCGCATCGAAATGCTTCTTTAGATGACCAACGGCGGTCGAAGCGGACGCAATTGCCAGTTCCTCTTTGTTCTTGAAATGTTTGTAAAGAGTCTGGACATGCAAGCCCGCCGTTTCAGCGATGTCATTTAGGGTTGTGTGCTGGTAACCCTTGGTTGCAAATAGCCGATCAGCAGCGTCAACAAGCTGCTCTCTATTCCTATTTTTTGTCTCAGTGCGCTTGGGGTACGAGATAGCCAATGTAAGATCCCTAAAATCTCGGCCACCGAAATTGAACCTCGCGATTTTAACAAGGTGGCGTTTGCTGCGAGATTACCACATATGTATAGTTAGATATATTAAAGTTATGTGATCTCGCTAGGAGTGCATCTATGACCCGTACCGTTCAAGGTGAGGTCGCATCAGTTCGAGGTCGGGATATCGGATTCTTGTTGTTTCTGACGTTCCTCAATGTCGTGAATTACATTGACCGTCAGCTGTTGGCAGGGTTCGCCAACTGGATTGTCCCTGAGCTGGAACTGAGTAATACGCAATTTGGTCTACTCACGGGGCTCATCTTCATATTTTTTTACGCGATCATGGGGCTTTTTATGGGGGCCTTGGCGGATAGCGTCAATCGTACCCGTCTGATTGCTTTTGGTTTAGGGCTTTGGAGCGTATTGACTGCGGTATCTGGCGCGGCTCGCGGTTTCGTTTCCCTCGCTATACCGCGTATGTTCATAGGCGTTGGCGAATCGATTTTGACGCCGGCCAGCATCTCCCTGATTGGTGATCGATTTCCAGCGCGCTGGCATGGTCTGGCAGTTGGGGTTTTCGGCACAGGTGTGCCGATTGGCATCGCCGGTAGCATGTTTGTTGTGGCTTACCTTGAACCTTATCTCGGGTGGCGCGGCTGTTTTTATGCACTTGGCGGACTTGGTGTTGTTTTGGCACTGATGATGTTACTGATCAAGGAGACACCGCGCCATCAGATCCCGATGCACACAGTGGAAATAGGGATATCGCTGCCAGCGATCATTAAGACATTGAAGACCTTGATTGTGGCCTCACCCGCGCTCGGCTACACGGTGCTCGGCTCTATTATTTTTGCCTTTGTGCTCGGTGCGGGTACCTTCGAACAGCTTTGGTTCGTAGAGGAGCGCGGCTTCGACCGCTCTGAGGTGGCCCAGATCACAGCATGGATGGCGATTTCAGGGGGTGTGATCGGCAACTTTATCGGCGGTGTCGGCGGCGATCTTTTTCTGCGCTGGACTGGCATTGGTCGACCCACTTTTTTGGCGTTGGTTATGATCATTCTTGCGCCAATTAATATTGCCTATCGACTTGTTGATGGCGATAGCATCTGGTTTCTCATTGGAATTTTCACTGTCTTCTTCCAGCTAGGCTGTTTCTATGGCCCAGCGTTCGCCACTATGCAGGATCTTGTTCCCGCCAATGCACGTGGGATGATGACGGGTTTTCTCGTCCTGATGATTCAACTAGCAGGAGTCGGGATAGGCGTGACCAGTGGCGGGGTTCTCATCGACTGGCTGCAGTCCTCAGGCAATGATTCACCTTACTCTACTGCGCTCTTCATATTTACGCTGATTTCACTCTCTTCAATCCCCCTGTTCTTAATGGCCGGTCACCGCTTTGAGCAGGACAGACAGGCCGTTCAGGCACAGTATTCTGAAAAACCTTGATTTAAATATAGTTAGCTATATATTTATTGCAAAGATAATTACAACTAGGTGCTGATGAGCTTGAGTCCTGAGCTCAAAAGGAGATGTCCAATGAAAAGCTTAAAAATTGTTTTCTGTGCGTCAATATTTGTATCTGTATTTTCCATACCTGTCGTCGGTGTGGCGCAAGAGGGTGCCGCAACGATTGAGGAGGTTATTGTCACAGGTCTTCGGCGTTCGGAAACTGTGTTAGAGACACCAGCGTCCATCACAGCACTTGGGATGGAAGAGCTCAGTGACAAGGGCATTACGGATATACGAGATATTCAGTACCTAGTACCCAGCTTGCAGTTTGGCGAGTTTCTTGGTCAACGACAGGTTGCTATCAGGGGTATCGGCCAGTTCGCAGATGCACCAGGAGTGATGATAAGTGTCGATGGAGTTATTCAGTCCGTCGGCTCCAGCGCTGGATTGTCACAACTAGACCTAGAGAGGGTGGAGGTTCTTCGGGGCCCGCAGGGCACCTTGTATGGCAGGAATTCAACTGGCGGTGCCGTGAATTACATCGCGGCAAAGCCGACCGATGAACTTGAGGGCTATGTCAGAGCAGGCTTTGCTGAGTTCGATCATACCACAGTCGAGGGTGTCATCAGTGGCCCATTAGGAGACAGTATTAGGTTCCGTCTGGCTGCCAATCATCTCGATGCTGGGGAAGGCTGGATTGAAAACCTTCAACCCGGTGAAGACGACCTCATGCAGGGTAATAAATCTAACTTTCGCCTGACAATTGAGGCGGATCTAGCAGACGATCTTTCTGCAACTCTCTCTCACGGACGAAGTAAGCAAGACGGGATCTGGGATCACCATGCTATGGCGGTTTCACACTTTGACTTGGGTGTTGCCAGTGGACTGCCAGCGCTAGATACTCAAACTAACCCGCCGTCTGAAGTCCAATTTACGACTGAGCCTTGGAAGATGTACAGCCGTGGTCCTGTTGCGACCGATCGGGAGTATGAGAGCACTAGCCTAACGCTTGAGTGGGATGTCGGTGATATTTCCATCAAATCGATCACTGCACAGCAGGATTTTGATAACTACTTCTATACTTCAGCAGACGCGACCAGCATTGGTCTGTTCCAGCGTATGGCTGATGGGGAAACTGAGACCTTCACTCAAGAGATTACCGTTTCTGGTGTTAGCGGGGATGTGGAATGGGTTACAGGCCTTTATTACATGGACGACGAGCGGGCGACCTTCAGTTTCTTTGACTTCCCTATACCAGCGTTGATACCGCTGCCTGTTCCGATCCAGCTGGATATCAAGGAGCCATATTATAATACCGAATCGCGGTCGGCTTTCTTGGACTTTACCTGGGCAGTATCGGATCGCATACGCCTAGGTGCGGGTATGCGCCGCACCGAGGAGGAGAAAGAGGAAGGCCACACATTTACGATACTAGCGCAGTTTCCGGGCGGCCCTCCGGTCCCGATTGTTGAGCGGTGCGGACCGGACCTATTCGAGCAAGAGTTCGATGAGTCTGAAAACACAATCAGAGCGTCAGTCGAATATGACTTGAATGATTCCAGCATGGCTTATGTGAGTTATTCAGAGGGGTTCAAAGTTGGCGGTGTGAACGCGTCAGACTGTAGTCCCCCTTGGAACCCTGAGACTGTGGACGCTTATGAAATCGGCTACAAAGCTAGTTTCGGTGATGGATCAAGCAATCTGCGCATGGCATTGTTCCACTACGACTACAGTGACTTCCAGGTAAATCAGGTCATTGGTATTCAGGGGTTTGTTGCCAATGCCGGTGATGCCGAGATTGATGGTCTGGAGCTTGAGTACACTAACTCGTTGAATGAAAACTGGAGCCTTAACGCTGCCGTAACACTGCTTGATCATGAGTACGGCACATTCCTGAATACCGATACATTGAACGCAGGTCTCGGTGCACAGGAAAACAAAGGTAATCCGCTTAGCTATGCGCCGGATACTAGTACCAATGTGGGTATTTCTTACAACACATTGTTGAGCGGTGGTGGCAGCCTATCCGCAAGTCTAGATGCTAGCTATCGCTCTCGGGTCTACTACCGAGAGTTTGACAACAAGGACGACTCTACGGATCCGTACACTATCATGAACCTGAATGTGAACTGGAATAGTTCGGATGATATGTGGGGTGTTCGGCTCTTTGTTCGTAATCTGACTGACGAGGATTACATCACGAATATTCAAGGATCTAACACGACCTATGGCCGTCAAGGATCCTGGAATATGCCTAGACAGGCAGGCTTTGAAGTCACTCGGTTCTTCGGAAACCGATAGTGAGATGCCGGGCCGCCGTCAGTTTTTTAAACATTCCGGCCAAGCCCTGCTAGGAACGTTAGCGGCGTTACATTTGGCGCCTGCCTCTGGGCAGGCTGCGGCGGATTCAAAGTCTGAATCGCATCTCAATGTGTCCCGTCCCGGCAGGCTTGGCGATCCCGGAATGACCATGGTTGACGACAAGAGGCTTGATCCTCGGGTTCGAAAGGCCATGTCGGGAATGCCTGCTGGAGGTCACGCGGCTATGTTGCCGCAAGTGACTCTGTCATCGTCTTACGAAGAGTGCCTGCAATGGGTGGCGGCGATGGAAGAGCTGCTAAACGTGCAGAACTCCGCAATGCTGGCTGCCATGCCAGATTTCAGCGATGTTGCAACGGAAAAGAAGACCATCATCGGTGGCGACGGTAACGAGATTGATCTTTATATAGAAAAGCCAAAAGGTGCCGACGGAATTTTACCCTGCGTTGTTCATATGCACGGTGGTGGGATGGCCTTCACAACGACACAGGCTGCAGGTGCAACCCGGTGGCGCAAAACCCTGGCTCAGCAAGGACTCATGGTTGTTGCTGTTGAATTCAGAAATTCCGGTGG
>Ga0163111_10003483_pt1 | contig 10172 bp, 4 predicted proteins | sample CRUFie1St18metaG_FD_109645 | JGI IMG/M metagenome (GOLD analysis project Ga0163111, IMG submission 109645) | Marine microbial communities from the Costa Rica Dome - CRUD Field 142mm St18 metaG | ecosystem: Environmental > Aquatic > Marine > Oceanic > Photic zone | place: Costa Rica: the Eastern... | reverse complement strand
ATATGGTCTTAGTGCAGGGGGGTGAGTATAGGATGAGCGATTCCTATGTAGCAAAGCTAGCCCCTTTTTGGATAGCAAAAACAGAAGTTACTTTTGATAAGTACGACCGCTTTTGTGAAGCAACAGGTAGAGATAAGCCTGATGATAGTGGCTGGGGGCGTGGTAAACGCCCTGTGATGAATGTAAATTGGTATGATGCTGTCGAGTATTGTAACTGGTTAAGTGTAGAAGCAGGTTTTGACCCTTGCTATGCAATAGATAAAAATCGAGAAGATCCTAATAATATAAATCCTTCTGATGATATGAAGTGGACAGTAAGATGTGATTTTAATAAGAATGGTTACCGCTTACCTACCGAAGCGGAATGGGAATACGCTGCTACTGGGGGAGTAGAAAGTAAAGGCCATATCTATGCAGGTACGTCGGATATGGATAGTTTGCATCTATATGGTAATTATGAGCCTTTTAGTGGTGATGATAAGGATGGGTATAAGTATACAAGTCCTGTAAGGAGTTATCGGCCAAATGAGTTGGGTCTGTATGATATGGGTGGAAATGTTTGGGAGTGGTGCTGGGACTGGCATAGTATTTTTTCCCCTACAGAGCCTATAGAGAATCCTGTAGGTGCTAAGGGCGGTACTTACCGTGGTCTACGTGGTGGTAGCTGGAACTTCAATGCGGAGTACCTAGAGGTCTCGGATCGCAATAGGCTCTATCCCGATAGCCGCAGCCGTGTCAGCGGTTTTCGCCTTGCGAGGACTCTTCCTTAGTTTTTATATTTTTTACCTTTTTAATTTTTGCAGTGCGGATGGCGGCCTGTGAAGCTTCCTTCTGCTGAAGTAGCCCTCGGCCATGCGGAGCGGCCGCAAGGGCAACGAGGCAGAAGGAAGCTTCACAGGCCACGCGCTCTAACGCCCATCGTGTATGTAGCACTGTATCGTAATGAAGTTGTTTCGCATCTGTTTTACTATACCTACCTTCATAAAAATTCATTCTGCTAGAATGATATAGTTTGTTCCTCACCCCACCTTTTTCCGAACAATCCCCCATCTTTCCATTCCCAACTTTCCTCCTGATTCCCTACCTTCCCCCAACTTGAAGTAGTTCAAGTTCTTTACATAATATATAGCGCGTGATCCTTCCCTAAACCCTTTACCTTTGATAACAAGATGAAAAACGAACAACAAACCAGCGAAAACAAGACACAAGCAGTGAATAAGCAAGTAACATATCCCCGTCCATCCCCCAAGCACCCCAGTGTGTTTAACAGAATTCTGACATGGTTACGACCCTATAAAACGCCTGTTCCTAAACAGATTGAACGAACTTCTCTCGATTTCGCAATGAGCTACAAAGATTTCGTTCGGGAGGAGGAGTCGCATACCATTGACCGTAGATACGCAAGTTCTGTATTTATGAAGGTTATGGAAGACCAAAAGAAAAGAGGGAAGTACATCAACTTTACCTACAGTTTTGGCGAACAGGGAGGCGAACCTCTCCGCTTCTTATTTCGGCATTGGGATGTACTCAAAACAAAGGACGAAGATGCTTACTGCCCTCGTCCTCTCTCAATTGCACTTCCTGGCTTTGCCTCGATTGGGGCAGAGGGGGTATTAACCACCTTCTTAGATGGAATCCATAAAGTGTTCCCTCCTCAAAACGGGGCTCCTATCCTTCAAGCTCCTCAAGATCTACAAGCAGGCTTTCGAGGAGCATGGGAGCGTATCCTCCGAAGCCCCGCCAAAATATGCTTCTTATGTCTTCGGATACCTGAGAGCCGTATCATGGCGGAGGAGATTCGAGTGTTCCTTGAACAACTTGTGGAGGCCTCTCAAGACGAGAAATTTGAGCCGCTCTTCAATCGCTTGCGCATGGATGCCCCAATTGCCCTCTACATCCACGTATATGTAGAGCGTAAATTCCCGAATACGCGCGCTCGAACCTCATGGAAATCCCTCCCTTTCTTCAAACAATCGGCGACGAACCTAGGCGAATTCAAAGGAGTAACCGAACATGACCTTGCTGTATGGTTTGGCCACATTTTCAATAACCACCCCCGTCGAGATACATATGAATCCCTATTCTGGTCGGCTGATTATGCAGGCCGTTATTTTCCTGCTCCTTGGTATCAGGCGAAAAACGTGCACATGAAAACGATTGTTAATCAAGTCGTTATCCCTTTCCTTCAATATGTAAACCAAAACGAAAGAACCCACCTTCAAACCCATTAATCCCTCATTTGATATGAAAACAACCACCTATACCGATCACCCCATTGGTCTCCCCAATGTATGGACAAACCGTCTCTACAACCCCCATACCCACTTCGTGCGATCTCTGTACTATGTGGATGAAGAACTGAAACGAGCGGTCGAAATGGCCATTCGACTAAACCGTCCCCTATTGCTCACAGGCGAACCAGGCACAGGCAAAACCCTCTTGGCCAATGCCATTGCCTATGACCTCCACAAGCTCAATTCCGACTTCCTAGAGCATCCCCTTATCTTCACCTGCCAAACTTCTTCGGTTGCCAAGGACTTGTTCTATACCTATGATGCCCTCGCCCATTTTTACGATGCCAATCATAGTGGACAAGCAGAACGTCCTAACCCTATGGGCTATATCTACCCTTCTGCTCTCGGCCAAGCCATTGCCCTCACCAATCCGAAAGAAGTTGGCGAACCTCAATTCCTTAGCCGTAGCCGCAACCATGAAGGAGAGCCGTATAGCCAATGCCATCATTCGGTGGTATTGATAGATGAGATTGATAAGGCACCTCGGGACTTCCCCAACGATTTATTGTATAGCATTGAGAAACAATGGTTTGAGGTGAAGGAGACGCGACATATTGTACATCGCCCCCAAGGGACGGACTATCGAATCGTCGTGGTCATCACCAGCAATACCGAGAAGATGCTCCCCAAACCCTTCCTCCGACGCTGCGTATTCTACCATATTGACTTCCCCTCTCGCGACAAACTCCTTCACATCATCCGTCGCCAACTCCGCCTCGACTCCGACCAGCACAACCGTCTCACCCTCACCTACGAAGAACTCGTAGACCACTTTGAGTACATCCGTACCCTTGCCCTCAAAAAGCAACCTGGTCCCGCCGAACTCATCGACTGGCTCCGCATCCTCGAACTCGACGGCCTCATTCGCGAAGGCGGCTTCAAAGCCCCCTCCCTCACCGAAACCGACAAACAAACGCTCCTCCTCAGCTATTCCACCCTCGCCAAAACCAAAGAAGACCTCCGCATCCTGAAGAAGCATATTGATAACCTGATCAAAGCGTAATCACCTCCACCATGGCTCCGAATCCCCACACCCCTCTCCCCCTCGAACGCCTCCTCACCCAACTCAAGCGAGAAGGCTTCCATATCTCCCCAGATATATACGTGGGGATTCAAGCCTGCTTGGAGAGCCATGCACAGGATTGGGCGAATTATGACCGTAATGCCCTTCGGGCGGATATATGCTTGTTGGTAGCGAAGAGTGAGCAGGAGCGCAAGCGGTTCTTTGAGTGTTTTGATGTGCTGTATACCCAATTGCCTCAATCGCTTTCTAAGGAACACGTTTATACACCTCCAAGCATTCCGAGTGTTTCTCAAGAGATGCGTTTACCTTTCTTGTTTGGAGGGATTATATTCGTTTTACTCCTTATATGTGTCATCATAAAACTCTCTTCTAATTTACTTTCAGTTCCTCCCGTGCCCTCTTTATCAGAAGCCTCGCCCCTTCCTCGATTTTTCGTTCCTTCCTGCAACAAAGTAGGAGAGACCGTACATTTTAAAAATCTCAGTAGCCCCTTACAAACAAACACCTCTTGTATGTGGGACTTTGGAGATGGCAAGCAAGAAACCACAAATTACTCTCCCTCCCATATTTACACACAAGAAGGTAAGTATCCTGTAAGTTTGACTCTCGATGATTCCACATATACGGATACAGTTCAGGTCTATAGCCCTTTACAAGCGAAACTCGAAATACATCCTCAAGATGTACAACTCAACCTATCTACGACTTTCTCCTTTAAGCTCTTAGAGTCTGAAGGAACTGATAGCCTTTCCGTAAGATGGTCGTTAGATACTCTTATAAGTTCTTCTCCTCAAATAACTTATACTTTCACAGAACAAAAACGTTATATCTTAACTCTTATCCTTCAAAGGCAAGAGGATTGTGAGCCGTTAATTCTTAAGAAAGTATTTGACTTTCGAGTTCATTCAGTTACTTTAGCTATCTATCCCTTTATCAAATATTATCAAGAATATCTTCTTAGACCTTGGGCGATTTGGGTATATGTGCTGCTCGCTTGTTTTATTGTATGGTTCATTACCTATCTAGTAGGAAAGGGGTTTGATACTTATAATACCTACATTCCTCAGAAGATAAAAAAAGAATTGGATGAAGTCTTAAGTAATAAAAATGTTCCTCCTTATTGGGGAGAACTTCCCAATCTTCAAGAACTCCTTCAAGTAGACGACCTCCTCTATACCATGGCTACAAAGCTACGGATACCAGAAGAGAGTAGTCGCTATGAAGTAGATGTGTTTAGAAGCCTTGATGAAACGATTATTGGAGGGGGGATACCCCATATCCGTTACCAAGCCTTGAAAAAACGAAGCTCTTACCTTGTATGTATAGAACAAAACTATGCCTGCAATCAACAGGCTAAACTCTTTCACTATTGGTTCTCTACTTTAGCTGAGGTAGCAGAAGTAGACATTGTTCAATATTTCTTTCGAGACGACCCTAGAGAACTTGTGTGTGCTGAGTCTGGGAAGTCTACTGATTTATCTACTCTCATTTATCTCTATCCTCAACATCATTTATTGTTTATTGGAACGGGAGAATCTTTATTTACAAGTAGGACTGAGGGAGAGTATACGCATGTATTTTTGCGTGATTGGGTAGAAAAACTATTTGCTAACTGGAAACAAAAAAGCTTTTTCTCGCCTCAACCTGTTCAAAGATGGAGCCATATGGAAACCCTCCTCCAAGACGTATTTGGCCTCTATTCCATGAGCCCAAAGGGGTTTCAGGCTTTTGCTTCCCAAATACATCCTTGTGATATTCCTAACTATATTACTGGCTCTTCCATAGGCCCTTTTGATTGGAACACCAAAGCAGGCCTACAAGTCTACTTTACATCTATCAATAAGCCTACTCTCCTTAAGTGGCTAGGAGCAACAGTAGTCTATCCCCTTCCAGACCTAAATATTTGTCTTGCCACAGGAAATCTATTGGGGTATGAAACCACCTATGAAAACCTTTATGCACTAACTAGTATCCCATGGATGCAAAGCGGAGGACTTTCCTCTAATCTACGAACAGAACTCCTTGGAGAACTCACCGAGAAGGAACGTAAGGATATTCACCAAACGATTCATACTCTACTAAACAAACTAAGAAGTAGTTTACCAGAGGACTCTCGTGCATGGTTGGTCTTTTCTCTTCAACAATATATCATTGATTCAGAGCTTGACTTAGGGCTTAAAAAGTACCGTCAATACTTAAGCCAGCTTTGCCGTTTACCAGAAAGTGTCGCCTTCCATATAAACCAAACTCCTAAGCGGATAAGTCTTATCCTTACCTTCAGTATCCTCTTCTTCATCTGCCTTTTAGGAAGACAATATATTACTTATATGGAACCCTCCCAGCATAAATACACGAACATATTTTATATCCAAGATTCTACTAATAGTAAGGCTATCTATTACACTAATCTAGCTATAGATAGTCTTGACACAAATCTTGATTTGGCCGCTACCTACCTTGATACAGCTCTTATGTTTGAATCCGACTATGGTCCTGCTCTCCGTTACAAGGTGGCTCTAGGGGACAAACAGGCGGAAATTGCCTATACTCGAGGAAAATATGCAAGAGCTGTTAAACATTGGCAGGGTCAGTTGAGGTTACAAGACTCTCATCATATTCATCGTCTTCATTCTCTTGGGGTTTGTTACTTCTTTCTTGGCCGACTAGATTCAGCTTATTTCTATCGAGATAGTATCCTCTCCAAGGATAAAGATTTTTTCTTAGACTGGAATTATGTTCCTCATTTATCTAGTCTCCTTTCTCTTGACTCAACTACTATCTTAAGAAATAAAGATATGGTTCTGGTGGAAGGAGGTGAATTTATGATGGGATGTACCAAAGGAGATTTGAGTTGTCACGGAGATGAAACACCTCACAAGGTGAGGGTTTCTACATTTTTGATTCATAACAAAGAAGTGACTTTTGAGGAGTATGATCGTTTTTGTAAAGCAACAGGTAGAGAGCAGCCTGATGATGAAGGTTGGGGGCGCGATCGTCTGCCTGTGATTAATGTGAATTGGTATGATGCTATTGCGTATTGTAATTGGTTGAGCATGGAAGAAGGGCTTAAGCCTTGTTACACGATAGAGAAATCACGGATACTACTATGTGATTTTAGGAAGAATGGGTACCGTCTACCTACAGAAGCGGAATGGGAATATGCAGCTCGCGGAGGAGTGAGAAATAAAGAGGATATCTATATAGGGACATCAGACAAGGAGAGTTTTCATCTGTATGGGAATTCTTGTGATAGAAATTGTAATAACACTTGGGCAGACAATCTTGTAGATGATGGTCATCAATATACAAGTCCTGTAGGGAGTTATCAGCCAAATGAGTTAGGATTATATGATATGAGCGGAAATGTATGGGAGTGGTGTTGGGATTGGTATGGTGATTACCCTAGAAAGTCTATAGAGAATCCTGTGGGTGTTAAGAGGGGGACTTTGCGTGTATTGCGTGGTGGTAGCTGGTTAAACTATGGGAAGCACTTAAAGGTCTCTTTTCGCTTTAGATACGACCCTAATAGCGCTAACCGTAATCGTGGCTTTCGCCTTGCGAGAACTCTTCCTTAGCTTTTAGATTTTCACCTATGGAAAAGGTAGGAACAATCTTCCCTATAACTCATGTCGATACATTAACCCATATAAACTTCGAGCCCATATTCTAATCATTTCATAGAGCATTAATTATGCCCACTCCCCACATCCCTCTCCCCCTCGAACGCCTCCTCACCCAACTCAAGCGAGAAGGCTTCCATATCTCCCCAGATGTATATGTGGGGATTCAAGCCTGTTTGGAGAGTCATGCACAGGATTGGGTGAATTATGACCGTAATGTCCTTCGGGCGGATATATGCTTGCTGGTAGCCAAGAGTGAGCAGGAGCGTAAGCGGTTCTTTGAGTGCTTTGATGCGCTGTATACTCAATTGCCTCAATCGCTTCCTAAAGAACGTGTTTATACACCTTCAATTATCCCAAGTGTTTCTCAAGAGGTGCAAATGCCTTTCTTGTTTGGTGGGATTACACTCGTTTTGTTCTTCGCATTTGTAGGGGTAGATACATATCTTACACCCCAGCCAGCTCCCATTGTACAATTCAATGCGTCTACTTGTAACAAAGTGGGAAACCTTGTACGCTTTGATAACCTTAGTAAACATATTCCTACTAATGTATCTTATTTATGGGATTTTGGGGATGGCAATCAAGACTCTATCCATTATTCTCCTACCCATACCTATACACAAGCTGGGACATATGCTGTTAGCCTAAAAATAGGAGCGGATACCTATACAGATACCATTCATGTATACAGCCCTTTACAGGCCAAGCTTCTTACTGACCCCCAAGATATACGCCTTAACCAACCTATAAACTTCTCTTTTGAGCTGATAGAACCCAAGGAAGTAGATAACCTCTCCATAAGATGGGATCTCGATACCCTTACAGCCTTCACTTCCCAATTCAGTTATACCTTTAGAGAGGCAAAGCGTTATACCTTAACCCTTAGCCTACGAAAGCCAACTGATTGTGAGCCTCTGACCCTCACCAAAGTATTCGACTTTCGCTCTCAAGCTGTTGTGATAGCGGAGTATCCTTTTTTGAAGTACTTTCCCAAGATTCTCTCTATCCGTAATCCATGGGCAATATGGTTCTATATACCCATTGCTCTGTTTATCATCTTGCTCATTAGCTACTTAATAGGAAAGGGCTTTGACCGATACAATGCCCATATCCCAAGTCATATCAAGCAAGAAGTGGATGAGGTATTGAGGGATAAGCATGCACCTCCTTACTGGCAGGAGCTTCCCAATCGTCGTGACTTACTTCAAGAGGAGGAGCTATTATACACCATGGCTACAAAGCTACGGATACCAGAAGAAAGCACCCGTCATGAGATAGATGTATTTGGGAGTTTGGATGCGACCATTATAGGAGGGGGAGTGCCACATATTCGCTTGAAGGCTCTTAAGAAACGTGTTTCCTACCTTGTCTTGATAGAGCAAGAGGAAGTCCATAACCAACAGCGTAAGCTCTTCCACTATTGGCTAAGCTCTCTGGCGGAGGTGGCGGAAATAGACCTTGTTCAATACTTTTTCCGTGATGATCCCCGTCAGTTGAAGCATGCGTCTACGGGGCAAGATGCTCATCTTGGTGACATTGTGCATCTCTACCCTCAGCATCATCTGCTCTTTATCGGTACAGGAGAAGCTTTGCTTACAAGTCGGACGGAAGGGGAACATACACAACTTTTTCTACGGAATTGGGTTGAGCGAACCTTTGGCAAGTGGAAACGCAAAAGCCTCTTTACGCCTAAAGCCACTCATACATGGAGCCATAAGGAAACTCTTCTCCAAGGCTGCTTTGATCTTTACGCTATGAGTCCCGAGGGACAAGCCGCTTTTGCAGCTTCTCATCCGTCTACATACTCTCCTAACCCTACATCTATATATCCTCCTGCTTTCGATTGGAGCAGCAAGGAAGGCCTAGAAGCCTATTTTACCTCCCTTGGCAAACCTTATCTCTTAAAATGGCTTGCAGCAACAGTAGTGTACCCTCTTCCGAACCTCAATATCTGCTTAATTACAGGAAATCTATTAGGCTATGAAACCACCTATACCAACCTTTATGCCCTCACCCATATTCCATGGATGCAGACAGGAGAGCTATCTCCTCAATTGCGTACATCCCTTCTGGCAATTCTTACGCCTGAGGAACGCAAGCCCATCCACCAAGCAATAGATAGCCTCCTAGGGAACCTCAAAGGAAGCCTTCCTACGAATTCCCGCGCATGGCTTATCGCCACCCTCCAACAATATATCATAGACACAGAATTTGGTCAGCTCCCTAAGAAATACATCCAATACCTAAGCAATCTAAGTCGCTTACCCGAAACGGTTTCCTATCATATCAATCAAACCCCTAAGCGGATTGGTATGTTGCTTTGCTGCTGTATTCTCATTTTCTGTAGTCTTTTCATCTGGCAATACCTCCCTCAAATGAAATCCTCGATACACCCACAAATTAATTCTTTACTCTACACCCAATCTCCTCCCGATAGTGCGGCTATTTATGTTGGTTGGGCTATTGATAACCTTGATACCAACTTCCCTCTGTCTGCATATTATTTTGATAAAGCTTTAATGCATAACTCCCACTATGAACCAGCCCTCCGCTATAAAGCTGCTTTGGGCGATAAGCGAGCAGAGCTAGCCTATGCTCAGGGTGATTTCTCTACTGCTCTTGAGCATTGGCAAGGCCAGTTGGCATTACAAGACTCTCATCATGTACACCGTCTTCATGCCCTTGGCCTGTGTTACTTCTTTCAAAGAAAGTTGGATTCTGCTCGTTTCTACCGAGATAGCATCTTATCGCATAATGAGCACTTCTTTTCTGAGTGGAAGTATATTCCCAACCTTGAGACTATGCTCACTACTCCTGATGAAATTGCTTCTCTATTACGGCAAGCCGATAGCCTTGTTCATTTGGGACAGTGTAAGGAAGCACTCGCTTTATATGACCGAGTATTAAACCTTAAGCCTACCCATACCAAAGCATTCTTAGGCAAACAAAGATGTGATGAAGAGCCAGTGTTAGTATTACCAGAAATAGAAGAGGATACATCTATTGTACATGTGGCGGTAAACCTACCTAATGTTAAGGATGGGATTATGGAGTTAGCAGAACCTACGATTAGTACCGAAGACGTACCAGCGATTGTTTCTGGTTCTATAGATGATAATATGGTCTTAGTGCAGGGGGGTGAGTATAGGATGAGCGATTCCTATGTAGCAAAGCTAGCCCCTTTTTGGATAGCAAAAACAGAAGTTACTTTTGATAAGTACGACCGCTTTT
>Ga0163111_10003482_pt1 | contig 10172 bp, 4 predicted proteins | sample CRUFie1St18metaG_FD_109645 | JGI IMG/M metagenome (GOLD analysis project Ga0163111, IMG submission 109645) | Marine microbial communities from the Costa Rica Dome - CRUD Field 142mm St18 metaG | ecosystem: Environmental > Aquatic > Marine > Oceanic > Photic zone | place: Costa Rica: the Eastern... | reverse complement strand
GTCTACGGCTCTGCCACTCAACATTGCCATAAAAGAAAACTCTCTGAGGATACCTTCCGAACCAATTATGGCATCCCTAGAGGAACAGGAAATAGAAGAACCAAAACCGAAACGGTCGCGCCTGCTAAAAAAGACGGCGAAGACACTCACGTTGGTCCTTGCTATTTTGCTTTATCCCATTGTTGCAGACGAAGTTGGTGATTACGTCACCATTGAGTCACAATCACAACCGCAGCAGTCTAGGTCCTCCGTGGAGAAACCAACCACAGACGACACAGAGGAAGAGCCAAAGCGACTCGCAGCCAAGAAAGCCACTGATGATAAAGACAAAGCTTCAGTGGCAGAAGAAACCGATGCCTTGAAGGGGCAACAGGCGAAACAACAAGTCGTTATTGGTGATGAAAAGGACAAGATGCCTCCAATGCCTAAATCACGAAGCATAAACAAGAACAGCCAAAACAGTGCGCCTAGTTATTCTCTTAACGAGCGACGAACAATGGCACTCTCCTTTATTTCCGAAGTTGTCGATCGGGTAGGTCCTTCAGTGGTCCGGATCGACACCGAATCTCACAAGGAGCAACAACGTGGGTTAGGAAATAACAACGGCTACGGACCCAATCCACTTAATTCGTACATTCAACAGGGTCAGGGGTCGGGTTTGATTTTTTCGGATCAGGGATTCATTCTTACCAATGCTCATGTGGTAGACGGTGCCACCAAGGTCAAGGGTACGCTCATTCAAATTGGAGATTTTTATGATTTGTTGGGATATTATGCACTGAAATGCTTTGTGTGGAGTAAAACTTTTTTTTCTCACGCTTTCGTTGTCGTTCTGGTTGGATTTTTTTCACTTTTTTCGAGAACAGTCACTCTGACCGATGGTCGGGTCTATAGCTGTCGTGTGACGGGGACAGACGACATTGTTGACATTGCGGTCCTAAAAATCGTTCCAGAGGACGGTTCACCACCCATTACAAACCTACCGGTGGCCGAGCTTGGAGATAGCGATCAGCTCAAGGTGGGAAAAATTGTCATTGCCGTGGGAAGTCCAGGTGGATTGGATAACACCGTAACAATGGGGATTGTGTCAGGTCGGGAACGATCCTCCATGATGGTGGGCATTCCCCACAAGCTGGTGAATTACATTCAAACCGATGCGGCCATCAATCCTGGAAATTCGGGTAGGTGAATGAAGGATAAAGATGTTTCTTTCCCTACAATTCTGCGCAGTAATATGTATTCATCGCACAGAGTCTCAATCGTTGTTATTGTTTTCTTGGTATTTTTCTTCTATTTTTCCAGGAGGTCCCTTGATTGACGTCGAGAGCGGCCAGGTCATTGGCATTAATGCTGCTATCCGGGCTCACATGGAAGGCACAAGCTTTGCAATCCCTATAAACCGGATTCGTGACATTATGCACGATTTATCCAACGGTAAGGAGATCCGTCATGGATATCTTGGATGCCAGCTGACCACCTGCACTCCAGATTGGGCACGCGACAACAATGCAGATGTTTCCGGCTCTGGAAACCGAAATAAAATTCCCGAGGTCTATGGAGCCCTTGTACACAAGATTTACGGTAAATCACCCGTTCATCTGGGCGGGTTGAAGGAACAGGACATTATTCAAAAAATTGGTTCGGAACCGGTGAAATCAGCAAGTGATGCGAGTCGTTTGATCGATCTGGCACCACCCGGTGAGAACATTTCTTTTCAGGTTCTGCGAAATGGCAACATGAAGATTATTAACGTCAAGCCGAAGGACATGTCTAGTACACAGAGGGCATTGCGACGAGAAAAACAACGTCGTCTTCAAGACGAACGGAATCGGTTTCAAGAGCTTGGACCATTTCGATCACTACTCCGCGATTAAAACAAAATGAAATATAAAGTTATCTTATTTCAACTAAATCTGATTCACTTTCCACCAATATAATTTGTAGTGTTATTGTTGCTACAATCAATTGTGCTTCCAAGAATATATTCTCTTAGTGCCGTAATATAATGTTGCCTCACACTACTTTTGAACTTGGGCTGCGGCGCATGCAGCCAATATGAAGCTAAAAACTCCTCCTAAGATCATTATCAATTGTGTGCATTCTTGCTTGACGCTATCTTTGTTTCTCACCCAAAAACCAATCCCAAAACCAATCCATAATAGAGATGACACCCAAGCGATGATGGAAAATACTTTCATGTGCTTTTTTCCAGAAACGTCATTGTCCTGTGATTCTCCCCCTTCTTGTTTGTTATCTTTCGATTCCCTTTTTTCTTGCAAGATCCACTCTCTCCAGGCAAACCACCCATACGGATACACGGCAAGCGACGGTATCCAAATCGCTAGAGTCCAATAATCCTTCTCGATAGTGGTGTCGATAACGATGCCTGCGATACTGAGTGCCAGTATGATCATTATCATTATCAGATTGCATCTGTAAATAGGAGGACGAGACGTCGGTCGTTCTCTGTCCTGCGTAGTATTTTCCATTGCTTCTTCTGTCATCTTGACCGAATCCTATTGACACCAGGAAAAGAATGCGATTTGATTTCGAGAACGTTTTTTCGTATCGCGCGCCAAAGAAATCGAGAGAAATGTCAGAAAGTTAACTCCAAATTTTTCGCTTTGCAGGGATGGAGAATTGAATCAATCCGAGGAAGAAGGTCCCAAACATTGTTTCCAAGGAACACTTCGTGCTACTAGCAACGATCTCTACATCAAATAAGGCAAAACTAAGAAAGAAGGCCAAACAAACTTTCATAGAAGAAACAATTGCTACACTACATTATGGCATTTTAATATAAGCTCTTTGTTTCTTCGCCCCGGATCCGAACAAACACTCATCCATATTTTTCTAAATTCTCGATTGGCCGACAAAACCTTTTTTCAAAACGTCCTGGCCAAAATATCCTTGATAACATCGGAAGTAATCACCTTATTCTCGGCCATCAGCACGCCTTTTAGTTGTTCCTTTTTCTTTCTAATGGTCTCTGCAATCATGGCCTGCTGGGCCGCTGGCATCATGTTCCAGCTGGTTTTGTTTTTCTGAAGGGCTCCCATCAATAATGCATTGAGTTGTTCTTCCAGCTGATCCTCACTGTAGTAAAAGACCTCGTCATTGCTGTTTACTCGCCGATAGGGCATCTGGCTAACGTGAGTTGAATCGGGATAGTTGTCCCAATCGCCAGATTTAGATGTCACAAGGACATCGTGACCTAGAAAAATGACGTCTTCTTTGGAGGATTCGTTGAATCCTAGATCAGGTCTGGCTTCATAGTGCAGCTGCCGGATGGCCACCGAGTCGGTGGTTCGGCCATCATGTTCCAAAAGGGTGGCCTTCCACCAGTGGAGACTGGCTTTGTTGGTGGAAGCATCATCGTTGTGAATTTCCCATTCAACCTCAATCTCGCTTCCTGGCTTCAACCCTAAGGTTTCTGCTAGGTCCACTGTCTCCGAGGACTTTTCTTGGATATTTGTTGTTGATTCTTTTTGTGAGGGAGCCTCGTTGTTGCTGGAAGGGGGTGTTATCACGGTGTTTGCTTCGCTTCTACTTGAGTTGTGAGTTGGTGTATTCTCGACAGATTTTGTGATATCAGTTATGGTATTGGATTTATCCAAATCTACCTTGGGGCGTTTGTTGTGAATGTCTGGGTCGCTGCCATCGCTGGAACTACGTTTGCACGACGAAGGATTGCTCGATTCGGATGATAGATCTTTGTCTTTCGAGAGAACGTTATTGTTGTCTTTGTCGTCTACCATATTGTATCGCAGTGTCGCTAACTTCTTGACAGTAATTATATAATCTATAATAGATTGATTTCCGGTAACAAGGTCTGCAATGCTGATCAGTCGTTATGTTCGATGGTGACATGGAGTATGTTGTTCTGAAGGTGTTTCTTTCCAGCATGCGCGCACTCGAAAATGCTGTAAGAGCATTTTCCGCGCCATTTTTTTTGGAAAATTTAAAAATCATTCGGGAAATTTGCTGAAAATTGGAACAGGATTGATTTTTCAATTCTGAAGAGTGCTCACAAGAAACTCAGGAGTTTCAAGGGAACTCCTGAATTTTCAGGCAACCCTGTGTTTCCGATACTCCAGCGTATGAAAATCCAGAGTTGGTGAATGAAACTTTAGAATCCAGAATTGTCAGGAGTTTTCAACAGCCATTGGGAGACTTACCACATCCCCCACAACCAGTGTGTGGCCTCAGGAGGTTGGGGTGCCTGAGGGTGAAAACAGCTCCCAAGGGCCACCATCGAGCAAAGCATTCCCAAGACAATTGGCTTGGCTTAGATCTCAACAGCCTGTTGCTCGCAAGAAGAACGATCGTTCATGAATATGGTTTCGGGAAATATCTATGTGTAAATACTATAATAATAAAGACTCGTACTTGTAGTTTTTCATATTGAATTATTTTTTATGTATACACAGATAACACTTATTCCTCATGGAGCGAATTCGGTTTATTTTGTAATGAGAAATGGCACTTTTTGTCCCTATATAATCACACATTTCTCACTAAATTTGGAGCAGCTATATAGCGCATTTATTGATAATTTGCTTGGCAAGGGGATTCTTGGAAGTGATCCTTTAGAACCCGTTTTGTTCCCAGTTGTAGGGATTTTCAAAGAGTCGTAGGTAGGGATCTCGTTTTTGCCACTTTTCGCACCATTGTCGTTCTTGTGGGAACTTGGATGGCCAATCTTGGCACTCACAAAAGACCATACGGTGACCTTTTTCCAATTCCTGAAGGGGACGATTTACATCCACAGCATCAGGATTGCCTTCGCGCTCTTTTCCGGCAGTGGACGGTTGGCACTTTCCGTTGATGCGCCAAGCTAGTAATCGCTCAAGCTCGGTGATCTGGTGCTTGGCGACACGGATAGGATCCTTCATTACACGCCAGTGATTGACAGAATAACAAGGTGGAACTGTCATCGATCCCTCGTATCTATAATAATATTCCGTTCCTACCTTGAGTAGCCATTCGTAGGGCCACCAGTGGACATCTTCGTAATTTTCCTTCACAGGAGTTTGAAGTTGTCGTCCCTGGAAGGCATTGTGAATCTCCTGGAAGTATGCATCCTCGTCCTTAAGTCCCTTTTCGACGAAATTTTCTTCTCGAACAATGAGTTCACGCTCCATGTGCGAGAGCATAAATTTCTTATCCTTAGATCCTAGTTTCCGTGGATTTTGTCTATGCCAAACTCTCATATCTTCCTCACTCTTGGCAGAAATTTCATTCATGGATCTCCTGGCAATGTCAAATTCCTTGGCAGGATAGCAACAATACCAGCATATTCTCTCCCAATCATCTCCATGCTTTGCAATTTCACCCTGACAGAAACGTGTATCCGAATACTCAGGATTGCAGCAACCTCTGTCTCGACAAATTCTTGCTGTGTTATCAACTTCATTGGCACATTGTTCATTCGTGAATATTTCAAGTTCAGGCTTTACTGGATTAGCAGGCCCAACAACGTATGCTTCATTGCGGTCCTCCAAACAGCAGTGATGACACGCAGACGCGAGATCATCTCCAAAAAGACCATAGTTTTCGTGGCAGTAGTTACTACTAGATCGTGGTGCCTGACAACACATGTCTTTGTGGTCATTATCACAGAATCGATCAATATTCACTCCCAGGGCTTCATAAGCAGCGCAGTCAATCTTTGGCGGGATACCTCTCTTGGTAATAGATGCATTATCTGGAATAGCAACAAAATCTGGAGTAGAATCTGGAAGGGGTGCAGGTACAGGTGCAACTGTGACAGATACAGGAACAGGCGCTGGTAGTACAACTGGTGGTAGAGTTTGTTTAGTTGCTTCGTCAGCCGTGTCCTCGCTGGTGCTTCTATCAATAACACAATAGTCCATCAATGATCCATCTTCATCACCTCCGATGCATCCAGGAACGATCTTGTTCGGAGTGAATCGCTGGAAACATTTGAGACCGTCACCACAGTCATCATCAACGTCGCAATCTCCTTCGCACCTTCCCAACTTTTGGTTTCCAGGAGGACTCCAAGATATACCATTCAATGGAATAGGTTCATCTTCCACGATAGTAGTCGGAGGTTCCGTAGGTGACTTAGTGGGCGACTTCGAAGGTGACTGTGTGGGAGGCAATGACTCGACTTTACGAATAATTGCGTCATTCTCATCGACCGGTTTAATTTCTGGATATGTACAATAGTCAGTCAGTGTACTGTCCTGCTCTCCTCCTGCACAGCCGGGAACAGCAACTCTAGATGTTTGTCTACTGAAACAAACAAGACCAGGTTTACAGTCCGAATCGTTGTCGCAATCTCCTTCACATTCACCAAGCTTGAATTTTGGTTCCCAGCCAAGGTTCTTGACTTGCTTCTCGGGTCCTGTGGGGCGTGGGACAAATGGAACAGGGGCGACTTTGGTTGGAAGAGCAGTGGGTATGTTGGTAGGTGGCTGTGTAGGAGCTACCGTTGGGCTCACAGTTGTTGGTTCACCTGTAGGTTTGAGTGTTGGACTAGTAGTCTCAGGATCGGTATAGCCAACGTCAGAACGAGGATCCAAAATGCAGTAATCGGTCATCATAGGATTTTCTTCTCCTCCAATGCATCCAGGAATAGCTTGATTGGAATTTCTCTGAAAGCAGAATAGACCAAGTGCGCAATCACTGTCAGAATCGCAATCACCCTGGCATCTCTGAAGTGGAAACAAGGAAGCTAGTGGTGTTCCTCCAAAGTCTACGGCTGGCTTTGGAGGAAGTGGAGTAATGGTTGGACTAGGAGTTTTGGTTGGGGAGTCTGTGGGATTATCAGTCCCGGAATTGTATCCTTCGCCAAAGGGATCAAAGACGCAAATGTTTGAACCACCTCTGTAGTTCTCCCCTCCAATACACCCAGGAACTGCTTCGTCGTCGTCATACTCGTGACAGGTTAATCCAGGGGCGCACTCCTCGGCTAGCTTACAGTTACCTTGACAAAGCTTGAGCGGATAGCTTTTAGCATCTGGATTCTTTCCAAAATCCTCGATGGGAACAGCGTTTGGACGATTGATTTGACTCTTGTCAGAAATATTGTTCGAGTCAGCGGTCTCGTCATCAAACTTGAGGTCCTCTGCGGTTCGTTCTTGTCCACGGTACAATTCGCACATCTTGTAAACGGGGGCAGGAGGTAGACCACATTTTTCTCGTTGCTTCTCTTCCTCCCGTCGCCACTTACAGATTAGTTTATCAAGGTAATTCCATGGCTTCTCTCCTGGATAGTCTTGCATGAACATCGTGACATATCCGACCTGGTTCTTGTAATGGTCAACTTCATAGAAGTGAGCGAGACTAATCTCTGCCGCATACCGTTTTCCATGCTGGGTGTGCTCACTTGGAACCTTGATATCCGTCCTATCAAGATGCCACCAATCGGGAAAACCCTTGCTGTAGTCCAATCTGGGATAGAGACGTTCTCCATTAGAGTTTGCGCAGTCGATGTCACCATTTCGTCTCATGGGTGTGTGGATCTGAAGAGCATGTGCCGAAATCTCAAAACTATCTTCCATGTCATCCCATGTACAACTGCCATCCTCAAAATTCATCCTGTTTGGCCGCCATGAAAAGATGGAGATTGGGTGTGAGCAGCTTATTTCTCTAAATTTGCTTAGATTGCTTTCTCTATTTCAAAGTTTTAAATTCATACTTACCAATGCCAATCGGGACAGTCTTTCCAGTTTGGATGATCAGCAATAGCTCGATCACGAACAAGGTTCACCGGAGACATTCGATGAGTTTGTGGGCAACTGTTCCCTGTTTCGGGACACCATCTACATTGGTTATCTCTCAATCTCCATCCGATCGAACTTTCGTGCTTGTCAGGCCATCCTTCCTATAGTGATATGGATTTTGTTGCGGTATCAATGATCGTAATTCAAACATGTCGCAAAGATTTGTAAATGTTAGATAACCAGAAATTCAAGCAGGCAGCACACAGCAAAGGTTCCTCCTCGATATCATTGCCGTTCCGGCTGAAAACAACTGGGAATAAGGAACTAGTGGAGTATCAACAAGGTTCTAGTTTGCATACTCTCTTTATCCTTTCAAACGATGGTTTTTTCTATAACGAACTTACACAGGTTTCTAGATTGCCACACGAAACCTTGTTCCAATCGGCGGGGCCGTAATCATCGCCCTTGGTGAAACGGTAGTTGAAGCTATCGGCGTTTACGCCGCTGGAAAGGGCCGAAATCAAGGCAATGACACGGACCGAAAATTCCATTCTTGTTGTTCTTTTTATTTCGATTGTTTCTCTTTATAAGACAGTTTGTGCAAATTCAGATACCAAACTGATCGATCCAAAGATTTGTTATTGTTGTGTCTATCTTCTTTCCGAGTTGTGCAACTTTCCACAACTAACTTCGAACGATTGTATCGGTCGTGTTTGATTTCGTCGATAGATTGTTCGCTGAGATGTTCTTTCAAACACAAATGTCACACACAGTATTTTATGTGGGAGCCTTCGTGCACCTTCAGCGAGGTTTGGCGGTTGTTCTTGTGGAGTGATAACCTTTCAGTATCGGTCGTTGACTTCGAAAGAGAGTGTCACCATGCTCGTTTTTGAAACGGAGGGGCATAGGTAGACCGAGCGCTGCGACCACCCCAATTGCAACGGTATGCAAGATAATAACCGAAACACATTCGTCGCCAATGAAAACTCACGAATGAAGGTTTTGAATTCGATACGCGCGTTTGATTTGTATAATAGGGATCGGGATAGATTTTGCGGACTAAAAGTGATGGTTTTCAAATCAGCAATGCCGCAAACAGTAGCACCCAATCAAATGAGAGGTTCTCAGTGAAAAAGGCAACACGACTACGCCACGTAGTGAACGACTGAAATTACAGACGTTTGGCGAAAACTAAATGACCTGCGAACCACCAAGCAATTACACGTAGTTGCCATCGATCAAAACCGATTCTCTTTTATCCTCTCCACGAATGCAATTGAACCTTTTTCGTCGCGGCTCCGAATGCATTTGCCTTACAACAAACAATATATAATAGATAAATAGCACGGCTGTAACTTCCGAAAAACGACCCGATATTGCTCTAGAGAAGTAAAACCAATAAATTTAACTCTAGATCAAAACCATGGCAGTCGTGTTACCAAATTACGGTCACATCGAGTTTACCTCCGAGAACGAGTACAAAAGCCATTGCCAGAATGATGCAGCGGACACGGGAGAAGAGAGCGCCCAGGATGAAACTAATCTGTTCGCGAACGATGCACTAGAGAATCACGAGGAGCCGAATCGAGGTGACGTAAGCGATACCTCGATGGATATGGGAGAAAGTTCTGATGCATCGGATGAAAATGAAACCGCATCGGCGCCCCTAAATCTCGAGCAACCAAAGGAGGACGCAACAACCAGAAACGAGTGCAATCCAAAGAATGGTGCCGATAATTCGGAAGAATCTTCTAGAGACGATTACTGGACGATGGATAACACCGTTCCAAAGGAGCTGGCTGAAGCTTCGACGGCAAGCATTGTCGATTCCATTCTAATGGACAACGACAGCGCACACGACTCAAAGGTACACGATGCTATGGAACTCGAAACGAATGAGACAACACCATCTGCGACGTCGATGCCAATTGGTCCAGAATTAGCTAATACCAACACAATGACTCCCGACAAACCTATATACGGAGGACTGGAAAATCTTGGCAACACTTGTTACATGGCAAGTGCAATTCAGCTCTTGTGCGGCCTCGACAGCTTTCCTGCTGAGCTCAAGAGTATGGTTCCACCGAAAGAGAACCAAAATGAAAGCAGCAGCGACAGTAGCAGCACCGATATTGATGACGTTAGTGAACCGTCCAAGCCGCAGTCGCTTCGAGAGGCATTGCTAGATGTCATGGAACGCTTACAAAATGGGGAAACCGTTCGTCCAGACAACCTCAAGAGCTGTATTGACTCGCGAACGAGTTTATTCCTTGGCTATCACCAACAAGACTCCCACGAATTTCTCACCACATTGCTCGATATCATCGATGAAGACTACAAAGCCAAACCCAAACCAGAACAGGCAAAAACACCTCAGAATAAAGAAGAAGCAGATCAAGTCTGTAAAGAAGACAGTGACGAAAACGATAACCCCGATACCGAGTTGACATGCGTTGCGCAAAATGAACAAACACCATG
>Ga0163111_10003481_pt1 | contig 10173 bp, 8 predicted proteins | sample CRUFie1St18metaG_FD_109645 | JGI IMG/M metagenome (GOLD analysis project Ga0163111, IMG submission 109645) | Marine microbial communities from the Costa Rica Dome - CRUD Field 142mm St18 metaG | ecosystem: Environmental > Aquatic > Marine > Oceanic > Photic zone | place: Costa Rica: the Eastern... | reverse complement strand
GGGGGGGGGGGGGGGGGGGGGGGGGGGGGGGGGGGAGGGGGGGGGGGGGGGGGGGGGGGGGGGGGGGGAGGCGGGGGGGGGGGGGGCCGGGGGGGGGGGGGGGGGGGGCGCACCTCGGGCCGGCAAAAGGTTACGACCATCGCGCCCGGCGCATCATCACCGGTAAACTCCTCGCGAGTGTTCGCCCATTTGCTCGCACAATCCTTGAAGTCTTGATTACCCGCGGGGCTGCCAAGTTCGGCGAGGTCGCTCACGAATTTCATTTCCTCGTCATCTGACTTCGGCGGGACGAACACCCCGTCGGTGGATAGTTGTCCGAGCCCGCAATCGAACACCGACTGCGGGATCGCCGGCCCGCTCATCTTCTCGTGCCAGACGTTGAAAAAGTGCTGGCAATTGATGTAGGAGGGGGCATTGTTGAAAAGATAAGGAGCGAGGAGGTTGGGCTCGACCCTCGCGACGTTGCCGTAACTGCGTGGCGGAGGCAGCCGGGGCGGCGGGCGGTGACGGCGGAGCGGCGGCGGCGCGAGGAGTAGGGAGGAGTGGGAGGGGGAGGAGTGGAGGGGGATGGAGGGTGCGGGTGGGGACGAGGGGGTGGGGGCGCGACGGCGGCGCACCGAATCGTCCTTGTATCTTCGTCGTACTCGGGGCCCTGGCCTCCCAGATTGTTCTTGAGCTGCGGTGCACGCGCGGCGGAGGCGGCGTCGGCCCCGGGTGGGCGTCCGGCGGCGGGGCGGCGGGGCGGCGGGAGCGCGCGTCGGACGGCGCCAGTGGCGACCGGCGGCGGGTCCCGGCGGCCGGCGGGTCCCGGCGGCCGGCGAGCCCGGCGGTCCTGGGGGCGGGTGGGGCGGCGGGCGGCGCGGGGAGGTATTTTCGCGGCGGCGTACCACAGTCGAGCCCGAGAACCTGAGTGCGGCAAAGGAAATGCCGCCTTGGCTCGGGTTTGAGAAGGAAGAGTCGGTTTTGCAACCACTCGCGCCCTGGCCGGCGACCGCCGCCGCGTGCAGCAGCAGCAGCCAGAGCCGCATCATGGCGGTGGGAGTGCGGGCCGCGACGTGCAGAGTGCCCACGCTGAGCGGGCGCTCGAAACCGTCGTCCGATACGGCGGGCAGCGCGGGCAGCTACGCGCACCGCCAAGTGCGCCCGCCGGATTCTGCACACGGCGGCGCACGTGCGCTCGCGAGGACGCGTCGGTAAAAAGTATAAAACTTTGTAAAAAGTAGAAGGGCCTCGCTCAGCGGAGAAGCCGCTCGATCGCGGCCTGGACGTTGCCCCCGGTGGCGACGAGCGCGCGGAGGTTCGCCTCGGCGTCGAAGAACCCCATCTCGGCCAGCGTTTGCAGCTGTGCGCTGTACAACTGCTGCAGCCGCGCCAGCTGCTCGGGGCTCTGCGCCGCCGCCGCCGCCGCCGCCGCCGCCGCCGCCGCCGCCGGGTCGCCGCCGCCGCCGCCGAGCCGGCCGCCGCCGAGCCCGCCGCCGCCCGCGCCCCAACCCATTTGCATCATTTGGTGCACGAGCTGCGGCGACGGGAAGGCGGGGGCCGCCGCCGCCGCGCCGCCCGCCGCGCCCGGCGCCGCGCCGCCGCCGCCGCCGCCGCCGCCGCCGCCGCCGCCGCCGCCGCCGCCTCCGACGCCGCCGCCGCCCAGCCCGCCGCCGCCACCAAACGGGAATCCGAAGGGGAAGCCGCCACCCCCGGCGGCGCCACCGGCGGCGCTCGGGAACGCAGCGGCAGGGGTGGGCGCGGCGGCGGCGCCGCCGCCGCTGCCGCCGCCTGCGGGCGCCCACGGGTTCGGAAGGGCGGCGGTGTTCGGGCCGGTCGACGCCGATGGCGGCGGGGTGGTCTGGCTCGACGACGGCGCGTCAGCGACGGGGGGGCGGCCCATCTCGGCGAGCGGCTGCTGCACCGTCGAGTACCTGAGGGGGTGCGGCGGCGGCGCGGGCGCGTCGGGAGCAGTCGCGCCGGGAGTTGCGCGCGCGTTGTCGGCCGAAATCGCGCCGAATTGCGCGCCGCGTGCGGCGCCGCTTCGGGCGCGGCGCGGCGCGCACATGCGGCGGAGCATGTTGAAGCCCTCGGGGTGGGCCTCGATGTTCGAGAGGGCGCGGTCGGTGCCGCGCATCATCTCTCTCATCATCGCCGGATTCCGCGCCGCCTCGAGCGACTGGCGCATGATCGAAGGGTCCTCGAGGACGTGCGAGAGCTCGGGGTTGGCCTCGAGCATCTCGCGGACCTGCGGGTTCGCCATCATCATCGAGCGCATCACCTCCGGGTTCGACATCATCGACTCGACGAGCGGGGAGCTCATCATCTCCTGCATCATCGCCTGCTGCGGGTCCGGCGCCGCCGCAGCCGCCGCCGCCGCCGCCGCCGCCGCCGGGCTCGGCGGCGGCGGCGGCAGCGCGACGTAGAGCACGTGCAGCGTCGCGCCGTCGGCGACGCCCGCCGAGCCGAGCGTCTCGTGGTCGCGCAGCACGCGCCCACGGCAGAGCAGCCGCTGCTCGTCGACGTCGATCCCGGTCGTCTCGGAGAGGAGCGCCTTCATGTCGCGGACCTCCATGGAGCCGTCGACCTCCTCCTCGACGGTGCCGCGCGACGAACTGGCCTGGTAATGGATGGTGAGCCGCATGACGATCGAGTTGCGCCGACGCAGCGGCGCTCTCGACTTTGTGGCCGGGCGACCTTCGTGAGGCCGCCGCCGCCGGTGAACCCGCGCTGACCGCGCGGGCTCGCTCCGGCTTGTGGAGGGGAGCTGGGGCCTCTCACCGCGGGCCAAGCGGCCAAGCACAAGGATTCCTAGGAATCTGTCGAGCAGAACTCTACGTACTACACGCCGCTGCCCAAGCGCTACGCCGGCAGCGCGGGACGCCCCGGCGGCGGCGGCCCGCCGTCGCCCTCTGCCGTCGTCGCGTCGACCGTCACCGTCCGAGGCGGCGCGGCGGCGGCGGCGCGCAGCTCGTCGGCGAGGCGCGCGAGCTCGGAGTAGTCGATTGGCTCGAGCGTGACGCGGCCGCGCACGTTGATGGCGCCGCCGTCGACGTCGAGCGCGCTGAGCGTGAGCGCGGCGGGGAGCGGGATGCCGGCGCCGCGGAGGAACGGGAGGCCCACCTCGAGGGTGGCCCCGAAGCCCTCGAAGGTCGACAGCAGCTCGGGCGAATCGAGGACGACGAGGCGGCCCGCCTCGCCGACGCGGACGCGTGTCCTCACGCGCATCCCCTGCAGCGCGAGCGTCGAGCCGTCGTCGCGCGTCGTCGTCGCGTCGGCGACGAGCACCACCTTCCCGGCCTGCAGCGACTCGACCGACCGCAGGTTGACCGTCAGCTTCTCGCGCGGGAGCAGCTCGCCGATCGCCGCGCTCGCGCCCTCGCGCACGACCTCGCGCAGGCACTCCTGCAGCGCCGCGAAGAGCACGGGCGAGCGCGTGCAGTCGTCCTGCGAGAAGGCCACCGAGAACTCGAGCGGCACGCTCGCGGCGAGGTTGGGCGGCCGCGGCGGCGCAAACGGCGTCTGCACGCTGAAGCCCGGGTCGACGCGCGCCTCCGCGACCGAGAGCGCGACGCTCGACGCGCGCAGCCCGCCCGCCGCCGCGTCGACCGCCACGACGCGCACCGACTGCACGTCGCCGCCGATCAGCGAGAGCGACGTCGGCGACTCGACCGACACCTCGAGCGAGCCGAGTTCGTCGCACGCGGCGCGCACGATCGCGTCGATCGCCGCCTCGCCGGCGACGCAGGCCAGCGGCCGCTCGATGCCCAGCGACGACTGCAGCGAGGACTCGAGCGACTCGGCGACCCGCTCGAGCGACTCGGCCACCGCCGACTCGGCACTCGGCGGCGGCGCGGGCGGCGATGTGGTGCCAAACGGGCAATTCAGGTTGCTCAGCGGGCAGTCGGTGGCGGCGCAGCGTGGCGCGGACGCGCGGCGGAGGACTGCGCTGCGGCTGCCGTCGACGAGAGCGCTCGCGGCGCCGAGCAGAGCGGAAAGCATCGGAGCGAGCGAGACAGAGAGAAGCGGATCGGAGCGATCGCCGCAGCGAGGGCACTCGAGCGATCACGCTGCGGCCGCACCGCGAGATCGGCCTGATCCACCGCTCGCAACTCTCGCAAAACGACTGATGGACCTCACCCAGGTCGATGTGGAGCCCTCGGAGGCGTCGGAGGTCGGCATGGAGCCCTCGGAGGCGACGTCCAAAGAGTCGTACTTCGCGTCGCAGGCGAAGAGCGCGGAGTCCAAGGAGTGGGCCAAAGAGCTCGTGCGCGACGGCGACCGCAAGGCTCGCGCGCTCAAGCGGAGCGCGACCTTCAAGGCGGACCAGCGCTTCTTCCACGACAAGCACGGCGAGGGTAGCGTCGTCGCGCGCTCTCCAGAGGGCGTGGTCGAGATGAAGTTTGACAACGGCGAGGTCCACAAGTACGATCTGATCTCGCAGCGCAAGCTGCGGCCGATCATTGAGGACGCGCACACCTACACCGCCGAAGTGCTGTTCGACATGGTGGACACCGACTCGTCGGGCACGATCGAGAAGGCCGAGTTCGTGTACATGCACACGATGGTGCTCAACTCGGAGAAGCGCGCGGCGGCGAGGGTGGCCGAGGCGAAGGCTGCTGCGCCGCCTTGCTGCATGGTGATGTGAGAGAACGCTGCGACCGGCGGCACGCCTACATGCGCATGAAGGCGGCGGTGGTTAGGTACCGTACTTTAGGGTTAGTTACCTTAGGCTCAGGGCGTGTACAATCGGAACGGCATTGTGATTTCCGCGATCTGATTGAAACATGAAGGAGACAGAGTTATTATTCAAATCCCTACTGCCTGACAGGGTCGCCGCGTCCACAACAAGCCATGAATTCACACCTCTCTGCTCTCATTATACTACAGGTCAGCCGCAGCCCTCGAGGTCACCCGCGTCACCTTGATCTTGTTCTCGGCGCGGCCGCACTCGACGATCTCGAGGCGCAGCACGTGGGTCGCCTTTGCGCGCACGCCGGCGATGCATTCCTCCTGCTTGAGCGAGGCTGGCGCTGTCCACAGCGCGTCGAGCACCCTCAATTCGCCGCCGTCGACGCTGGCGCGGACGCTGCCCATGTGGCGGTACGACTTGAGGTAGTTGAAGCACACGGTGGTGGCGGCGCGGTGCGCGTCGCCGCGCAGCTCGAACTCGATCGCGTCGCCGACCCCCTCGCCGATCCAGCCGTACGCCTCGCGCGTGTCGGCTCGGTACGTGAAGCCGCGGCGCCGCGCCGCCGGGAAGGCGGCCTCGTTGCTCCCCGCGTCCTCAGCGTCCAAGAAGGTGAGCACCTCGCCGCCGCCGCTCTCGGCCGGTAGCAGGAGCGGCGGCGGCAGCTCGGCGGCGGGCGCGGCGGCATGGGCGCCGCCGCGATCGCCGCGCTCGAGCGTGCGGATCACGAGAGCGCTGAGCAGATCGGCGACGAGACTGTGCCCGAGCAGGTTGGCGTGGTTGACGCCCGTCAGGTTCCACACAGTGAGCCACGGCTGGAGCTCGGGCCGCAACGCGTAGACGCAAGCGCACTCGTCCCCCGCGTGCCCAGCCAGGTCGGGCCAGATCGCGTCGCGGAGCGAGACCACCGGCATCCCGTAGTGCTTTAGGACGGGGCGGTGGTCGTCCTCGGCGCCGAAGTAGCCGCACTTGGTGTCGAGGCTGCTGTAGAACTTGCCGAGGGGGAAGAACTCGGTGGCGACCAGCGCCGCGCTCCGCGTGAAGCTGTTGTTCCGCAGCGCGCGCACGAGCGCCTCGAGGCTGCGCGCGGCGGGCGGCGCGGCGGTCGACTCCGCCGCCAAAGCCGGCGGCGGCGCGTACGCACGCTGGCGCTGCGGGGTGCTGCACCCCTGCCGCAGGTCGACCGTCTTCCACACGCCGCGCGTGTAGTCGACGTCGTTGACGCCGTGCTCCATCAGGATCAGATCCGGCCGCCCTTCTCGCACGCCGGTCCACCCAGTCTGCCGGATCAGCCCGCGGTACCCTCTCTGCCTGCCCATCGCGGGCACCGCGTCGACGAAGCCCGCCGACCCGGTGCTCGAGCGTGCATGCGGCATGTACAGGTGGCCGCGGTAGCTGCCCTCGGGCGCGTGCTCGAGGGAGACCGGCAGCGCGGACGAGAGCCACCGCGCAAACAAGTGCCCGTACGTTACGGGCGAGTCGCGGCCCTGCGTCGTCGAGCCGCCGATGCCCCAGATGACGAGCGGCTCGCCGGCGGCGGCGCGGCGCAGCGCGCCGAGCAGCGCGGGGTCGCGGCCGGCGTGCGCCGCACGCTCGAGCTGGCGGGCGAGCAGCAGCGACTTGAGCGTCAATTTTGTGGAGGCGCCGCGGCACAGCGAGGCGTCGAGCTGGCCGAGGTCGCACGACGACCACCCGCAGTGGCTCATGTGAGCGCAGCACGCGCCGGGGATGCCGGTGATGTTGTCGAGCGGCGAGCAGGCGAGCGACATACGCTACTGTAGTTGTTGTCCATGCGCTTTCTTCGAACTTCTCGTGGAGGTGTGAACCGGGCGACGGTGTGCACGTACTCTATAACCGTGTGAAAGTCGCAGCGAACCGCTCTCACAACCTCCTACTCTCGCTGTCGGTGGCCGCCATGGACGTGCGGAGCCCGGAGACCCCGTACTCTCATCCCGAGGACGCGGCGGTGGCGGCGCTCGAGCGCGCGGTCGCCGACCTCGAGGCTCAGGCCGCGTCGGAGGCGGCGACGTCCTCCGAGCTGGAGGCGTCGATTGCGCGCGAGGAGGCGGCGCTCGTGGCGAAGCGGCAGGAGCGGCAGGACGTCGAGCGGCGGCTCGCGCAGCAGCAGCGGTTCGAGCAGCGCGAGGAGGGCGTGGCGAAGCTGCTCGAGCTGCAGCTGCAGGTGCAGCAGCAGGTGAGCGCCGTCGCCGGCAGCCTGTCGCAGGTGAGCAACGCCGAGAGCGCGTGGATGCCCGGCGCGCTCAAGCAGCGCGAGCAGGAGGTCGACGCGCTGTCGAGTGCGCTGAAGCGGCAGCAGAAGATCTCGCACGACGCGCACCGCGAGCTGCTGAAGCTGTCCGCCGCCAAGAAGCGCGCGGCGGCGGGAGGCTCGCGCGCTGCCGAAGCGGAGGCACTCCGCGCGACGCTCGCCGAGATGGAGACGGCGCGGATGCTCGCAGAGGCGCGCGCCGACGAGCTGGCGGCGCAGGTGCGGCTGCTCGAGGAGCAGGGGCTTCGCCTGCGCCTCCACCCGCCGCCGCCGCCCGACGGCAAGGGTCACGCGCCGAGGAAGCCAAAGCGCGTGATCGTGCCGTCGGCGCGCGGAGGGTACGCCGACGGCCGCAGCGGCTTCGCGGGCCCGGTGAGGTAGTCGTCTACTCTCGATTTAGTTTCCTATTGCTCGACACGACCGCCGTGTCGATGATGTCGGTGAGCAGCAAGAACGGCGGATAGCGCTGCCGCTGCAACCGAATCGCAAAATTCTTCTCGGGGCGGTCCTGCGCGACGCGGCCGAAGGAGCCATCCTCCTCGTCGAAGAAGGTCGCCACCTCCTCTGGCAGGTCGTAGACCTGAGAGGCGTCAGCGCGCCGCGGCAGCCCACTGAGCGAAAACGTGTCGGGCGACGCGTCGGCGACAACGCGAATCGCGCACGAGACGAGCTCTCCTCTCGTGGGCGTCGCCTCGACGGTGGTCAGCGCGCCAAACGCGATCGACTTTGCGCCGATAAAGCTGCTCAGCTTCGGCGATTTGGCCGCCGCGTCGACGAATTTGTCGAGCGTGCGGTCCACCGCCTTTGGGCGCGCCATGATCAGGTGGATGCAGCTCGGGTCCATGAATTCGTAGCATCGTTTGAGCCCGCTGTTCACGTCGGGGAAGTCATTGAACTGGAGGCCGTAGAAGACGGCTCGGAGCACGTCCTCGGCCGTGAGGTCAGCCGACGGCTCGGTCGGCAGCGCGGCGGCATCGGAAGCAGTGAACGCAAGGCGTGGCGGCGCGCAGCGCGGCGTCCAGCCGAGCGCGTGGAGCAAGAGCACGGCCATGTTCGGCGAGGTCACGTCGGCGCGCAGGCGCCTTCAGCCTCCGTCCAGCCGGCGCCGAGGGCGTGGAGCAAGAAACTGCGAGATTGTGGTCGCGAGGTCGCACAACGCTGAGCCGCGCGCGCCGCGTTGATCGTTCAAACCAGGCGCCTTCAGCCTCCCACACAGACTCGCAACAAAAATAAATAAATACAGCTAGTAAGGGTACACCGGCGCCGACGGGTCGCCGTCGACGACGCGCACCCACACGTCGCGCGGCGTCTCGCCGTCGTCGCGGTCGCGCCGCTGGATCAGCAGGTAGTCGGACAGGTAGGTGATCGACCCGTCGGCCGACCACTCGGCCGCGTCGGCGCCGACGACGAGGCGCCGCTCGTTGTCCGCGGCGGCGGCCTCGACGGTGACGGCGGTGCGCCCCTCGCAGTCGCGGAGCTCGAACGCCACCGCCTCGCCCGCGTCGAGGTTGGCGTCGAACTCGCCGTACCGGTTCTCGTACGTCCTCGCGGCGCCGTCGCGGCGGACGCTCACGAGCGCGGGCGCGCGCAGCCCGCCGCCGTCTCCGGCGGTGGCGATGCGCGCGCCCGACGTGGCGAGCGGCGCCCACGGGCCGAGGAGCTTGCGGTGGCGCTGCGGCGCCTTGATCCCCATCCGGTACTCGAGGTCCTCGCACGCCTCGCGCAGCTCGTCGCCCGAGCCGCCGCCGACGAGCACATCGATGACGCGCATCTCGGCGCGGTGCGTCCGCTCGTCGAGCGACTGGCGCCAGTAGTTGCGCGGCGGGCCCTCGCGCACGCCCTGCGCGTCGTACCACTTCGCCGGGTCCTCGCCGCGCTCGGGCCGCCCGCGCCAGCCGAGGTTCTGGATCGGCACCGTGTACCGCACCGGCGGGCGGCGCACGGCGATCGCGGGCGGCGCCTCCGCCTCCATCGTCGCCGCGACGCGCGGCGGCGCGCGCGCGCCCGCGCGCTCGCGGTCGCCGCGCTGCTGCGCGTCGAGGGCGGTGCGGAACATCCGCCACCGCAGCACGTCGCTCTTCGACGCGTCGAGGTGCACCGCGCGGCGGAGCAGCCGCACGGCGCGGCCCATCTCCGCCTGCTTCGACTCGAAGAGGCCCCACGCGATGAGGAGCTCGGCGAGCAGCCGCGGGTTGCCGCGGTCGATGAACGCGCCCTGGCTGAAGGCGGCGCGGACCTGCGCCGACGGGCGCTGCATCCGCTGCAGGTGGAGCGCGTGCAGCAGCGGCGTGCGGCACGGATCGCTCCCGCTCGTTAGCGCCGTCTCGTAGCACTTGAGCGCGTCCTGGTGCCGGCCCACCTTGATCGCGCGGTTCGCAATCCGGTTCAGCTGCTCGGTCGACCGCAGCGAGACGACCGAGGGCGGGGCGAAGAGGCTCAGGAGCAGCATGGCGGCCGAGGAGGCGGCCGAGGAGCGCAACCAGCTTTCGGTGCACCGCGGGGTGCCGCAACGAAAGGGGAGCACGGTCACATGACTGCCCAAAGCTCCGACGCGGAGCGTGCGAAGGTCTGAGATCGGTGTCAATTTGCGATGCTCGGTCTGCTCTTCACCGCCGCTGCCTTCGTTGGCCCCGCTGCGCGTGCGCCGACGCGCTCCGGCGAGATCACGATGCGGAAGCCCGGCCAGATCGGGCCGGACAACCTGCAGGGCAAGTTCATCACGGGCTCGTACCTCAAGGGTTACACGGTCGGCTCGCGTGCGCCGCCGGGCGCCGTCAACAGCGGCACGACGCGCGGCTCGAGCGCCGACCGCGCGCGCCCGGGCGTCAACTACAACGTGTTCGCCGAGAACGACGCCGCGGTCTTCCGGTGCGCCGCAGCTCTCGCTCTCTCCTCTCCTCTCCTCTGCGCAATTGCGCCCCGTGGCGATCCACGCCCATTCCGCGGCGATTCCCCGATTACCACGGCGATTTCCTGACGCCGCCGCCCGCCCGCTCGCAGGTCCCCGCGCTTCGGCGACCTCCAGGGCACGAAGGGCAACCCGGAGCGCTCGGCGGCGATCTCGGGCTTCTCGCAGTTTATCTTCGGCTACCTGGCGCTCCTGACCGAGCTGTCGCGCGTGTGCGAGGGCGCCCCGCCCAACGTGGTCCTCCACAACTTCGACACCAACCTCCTCACGATCCTCGGGATCGCGTCGCCGCTCAACCTGTAAGCGAACTATTCGCGGGCTAAAAGT
>Ga0163111_10003480_pt1 | contig 10173 bp, 12 predicted proteins | sample CRUFie1St18metaG_FD_109645 | JGI IMG/M metagenome (GOLD analysis project Ga0163111, IMG submission 109645) | Marine microbial communities from the Costa Rica Dome - CRUD Field 142mm St18 metaG | ecosystem: Environmental > Aquatic > Marine > Oceanic > Photic zone | place: Costa Rica: the Eastern... | reverse complement strand
TATCCTAGCATATTTAATGTCATGTGAAGCTAATAATACAAGAACATGGAAAAATAAATCAGCTGTTTCGTGAATTAGTTGCGCTTCATTTTCGTCAGTAGCTTCGATAAGCTCTTGCGCCTCCTCGATAATTTTATCACATATATGCTTATTACCCTTTTCATACAATAATGCAACATAAGAATCTTTTGAGCTTGTACCTTTGCGCTGCTCGATTATGCTCTCTAATTTTTTTATTATATTATCCATTACTCTTTACCTTACTATAATTCCTCTATCTCTTAAGTAATTCTTTGCCTGTTTAATTGTATATTCTCCAAAATGAAAGATGCTTGCTGCAAGGACTGCATCAGCTTTTCCTTTATCTATTGCTTCATATAGATGTTCTAGAGTTCCTGCTCCCCCAGATGCTATAACTGGAATGTCAATACTACTAGAAATCTCACTTAATACATCAATATCAAAACCATCTTTAGTACCGTCTTTGTCCATGCTTGTAAGTAAAATTTCACCGGCTCCACGTTTTTGACACTCTATGCACCATTCAAAAGCGTTTAAATCAGTTTGTTTTCTTCCCCCGTGTGTGAAGACGAAAAAGTCATTATCAATTTTTTTTACATCTATTGCAATTACGATACACTGTCGTCCAATCTTATCCGTAACTGTATCAATTATATTTGGATTATTTACTGCAGCTGTATTTATCGTTACCTTATCTGCTCCAACTGACAGCAAATCTCTCACGTCACTAAATTGTTTGACACCACCCCCTACAGTTAGTGGTATGAATACTTCATCAGCAACTTTTTCGACGACACTTAGAATAGTATCTCGACCTTCATGAGATGCTGTTATATCTAAAAATGTAATTTCATCTGCTCCATCTTCATCGTATTTCTTTGCAATTTCAACTGGATCACCCGCATCAACAATGTCTACAAAGTTTGTTCCTTTAACTACTCTGCCCTTATCTACGTCCAAGCAAGGGATTATTCTTTTAGCGACACTCATCAATTGCCTCGGATAAGTTGATACTATTTTCGTACAATGCTTTGCCTATAATCATTCCATTAATTTTTTTGTTACCACTCATTGATAATATACTTTTGACATCATCTAATGTAGTCACACCACCAGATATAATTGCTCTAGTATTAACATAACTAAGTACTTCAGCTATAGAAGTTTTGTTTATGCCTTGCATCATGCCATCTTTATTTATATCAGTAATCACAAACATGTTGACACTATTTTGTTCCAGGAAATTAATAAAAGAACTTATATCCTGTGATTCTGAATTCTCCCAACCATCCCCACAGAGTTCTCCATTTTTTATAGCTATATCAATTGCTACAGATTTTCTTAGAGATTCGTCAAGTGATAATATAAACTCTTTATCCTTAAGTACTTTTGTTCCAAGAATTATTCTATTTATGCCATGAGAAATATATGTCTCTATAGTTTTTACATCTCTAATGCCGCCACCTACTTGAATAAATACATCAGGATATGATTTACGTATTTTTAGAATATTATCTAAGTTAATAGCCTTACCTGATTTGGCTCCATCCAAGTCTACCAAATGTAAATATCTAGATCCTTTTTTTATCCAATTTTGAGCAACATCCTCCAAATTATCAGAGTAAATTTTCTTTTCAGAATAATCGCCTTTAGAAAGTCTAACGCATTTACCATCGATAATGTCTATTGCAGGATAAATAATCATAGTTGATAGTTAGCCCACGAGATAAAGTTTGAAATTAATTGAAGCCCATTGTTAGAGCTTTTTTCTGGATGGAATTGACATGCAAAAATATTATCTTTGATAACTGATGATGTGAAATTAATTTCATATGATGAAACAGAACATTCATTTTCCTTTAAATTAGCTTTTCCGTAATAGCTGTGTACGAAATAAAAAAAAGTTTCATCTTTAATATTGTTCCATAAATGATTTTTATCGCTTTGTTTTACCCGATTCCATCCCATATGTGGAACTTTCATTTTTGCTTTAATATTTCCTCGAAAGTCTTTTACTTTACCATCAATGATTGAAAGGCACTTGACTCCTCCATCCTCTGAAGATTCATTGAATAATATCTGGAAGCCTAAACATATCCCCATGAACGGTTTATTAAAGATATGATTTTTCAAATCAGGATAATTGTCATCTAATTTATCCATGCATGAACCTGCTGCACCTTGTCCAGGTAGAATAATAATAGAGGCACTATCAAGGTCCTTACTAGAATTGGCGATATAAAGTTTATAGTTTTTATCAGTGACCTTTTGAAAGGCCTTAATAACACTATGGAGATTGCTCATCCCATAATCTATAACAGCTATTTTTTTCATTAAAGAAATTCTTTAGTCGATGGAATCTTATCTATATTTTTTTCATCAATACTTACTGCCATTTTAATTGCTTTCCCAAAAGCTTTAAATATTGTTTCTGCAATATGGTGAGCGTTTTTACCTCTAATATTATCGATGTGAACTGTAGATTTTGAATGATTACTAAACCCATGAAAAAATTCACTGAGAAGTTCTATATCAAAATCACCTACCCTTGCCCTTGGATATGAAACATTATAAATCAGTCCGGGCCTTCCTGAAAAATCAATGACAACACGTGATAATGACTCATCTAAAGGAATATAGGCGTAACCAAATCTATGTATGCCTTTTTTATCACCGAGAGCTTTATCAAACGCTCCACCTAAAGTTATACCTATATCCTCGACAGTGTGATGTGCATCAATCTCTAAATCACCCTTTGCAACAAGCTCTAAATCAATGGAAGAGTATCTAGTTGTCTGATCTAACATATGCTCAAGGAATGGCAGTCCTGCATCGAGTTGACTTTTTCCTGTTCCATCAAGATTTAAGGATAAGGCTATATCTGTTTCCTTAGTTTTTCGGCTTTCTTTAATTTTTCTCATGGCCATATGTTATTATATTATTGAGAACTTAGCCATTTCTTTACCTTATCTATTAACTCATTGCTATTATCGACATGGTAATGATCTGATAATTTTATTTCTACTTGTTTTGATTTTTTACTAATTTCTTTAATTAGTTCTAGTCTTTCCTTAGATTTCTTAAGGACCAGTTTAAAATCATTTTCTCCATATATATCAAGAATAGGCACACTTATTTTATCGTATGGATATGGATTAATTAATCTTTGACCTCTATCAACTGCCCCACTGCCTATTAATATAAGAGATTTTATACTTGAAGAGAGCTCATTATTATTAATGTATGACATTAGCATGTGAACTCCGCAGCTATGTGCAATTATGATTATCTTTTTATTATTATTTAAAATATTATCAATGGCAGACTCAATTCTCGCATCAGAGTCATAAAATATTTTTTCATATTCATAATAAGTAGAATCTTTCTTTAACACGGGCAATTGTATGCTGTATGTATTAAATGTATCACTCATCTTCGTTCTTATTGGATAAGCAAGATTTTGCTCATTAGGATTCAAACCACGGCCATGCAAATATAAAATAGCCGTATCATATTTTTCATTATAAATTTCAATAGTTGAGAACTTTCCATAGGAGTAATTTTGAAATTTATGCTCTCCTTCAAATATTTCATTTAAGTTTTGTTCGAATATCATTATTTCCCTTTCTATATTAGGCTTTATCTTATGAGTGTTGCATGTTGATAGTAAAGGAAGAATGATTAGAATAATTAAAATATTTTTAATAGACATTGTTTAATATTTTTAATATTTCATTACTTATACTAGGCTCTAGAAGAGAATGGCCGGAGTCTCGAGCTATGATTAGATTTGACTTAGGATATGCATTGTGTAAATCGTAAGCCTGCCTAATTGGGCAGACAACATCATATTGGCCGTGAACAATATTACATGGTATATCTAATATAGTATCAATATTATTTATAATTTGATTCTCTTCAATAAAACATTTATTCATAAAATAGTGAGATTCTATTTTAGCTAAAGATATAGAACACTCATCAAATGAATTTATTACATCCTCAGAAGGAACCAGACAGGATGAATTGCCCTCCCATAGTGCCCATTCTTTACATGCTTTTTTTGATATATTTTGATCATCAGAAAAAATCATCGCATGATATGCACTTAATATATCGTCTCTTTTAGATTTTTCTACTATAGATATGTAATTTTCCCAATAATTAGGATAAATTTCTGAAGCACCGTATTGATAAAACCATTGAATATCATTTCTTCTACACAAAAATATTCCTCTAAGTGTTAGTGATAAAACTTTTTCAGGATTATTTTGTGCATAAAGTAATGCTAGAGTAGAGCCCCAAGAACCTCCATATATGTGTACTTTATCAAGTTTAAGAAAGTATAAAATATTATTTATATCAGAAATTAAATTTTGTGTTGTGTTATCAACAACCTCTCCATATGGTTTTGATTTACCACAACCTCTCTGATCAAACATTATCAAATGATACTTTTCAGGATTAAAAAATTTTTGATAAATAGGCGATGTTCCTGCACCTGGGCCTCCATGAAGAAATAGGATAGGTGTACCATCTCTATTACCATACTCTTCTACAAAAATTTCGTGTAATTCATCTACTTTAAGATAATGAGTATTAAAAGGTTTGGTTATATCAAAAAAATTCATAAACAATCATAACTTATAAATATCACTTCCGTCTTCCCTGTGCTTGTAAATTCTCAATGTCCACATATATTGTGCTTTATCAATTAATATTTGTTTTTCAAGTATATTATTTATTTTTTTACAATCTTGTTCAATATTATCTGATGGAAAGTTTTCTAATTCCTCCATTACGTTGAACATATAAGTGTTTGAATTGATATCAAAATGACATGTGCATGGAAGTACTTTTGCATTCGTTATTTTAGCAAGTTTACTCACAGACTTTAATGCTGTTTTATTTGTATCGAAGAAATTAGAGAAGATTGAATTATCAGGACTAATATCTTCATCTGCAAGAAAGTATAAAACACAAGGTTTTTTCATTTTTCTTATAATTTTTTTTATACTTGTTTTATCCCTAGGATAAACTATTACTTTGTCAGTATCTTTGCTTCTAGATTTACCAACGAACCAATTAAGCAAATTATTTTTAAAGGGCTTGTACATACTTAGTAAGTTATATTCAGATAATGCCCTACCTCCATAATCTAGAGACAGCGTATGTGGTGCTAATAAAATTACACTACGATTATCTGACAAAATGTTATCTATTGCTTTTAGATTATGCTTTTTAATATTCTTTTGTAAATTTTCATTAGATTTCCACCATAAAACTGGAAGGTTCATGTACATGTGGCCAAGATTTTTAAAAAATTTCCTAGTTATTACATCAACTTCTTTATTGCTCATGCTTCTAAATGAAAGTGACAGGTTTATTTCAATAATCTTTTTTTTTTGATTATTAAATTTATACAGTAAAGTTCCAACCATATGACCTAGAAACCTCCTTATAAAAAAAGGTGAATATGCAACAATAAAACTAAGACCTAAAAATATCCAAGTGAACCAATATTTAGGTGTAAGGAAACTAAACTTAAATATTTCTCCTTCCTTAGGGTTTTCATTAAACTGATTATTTTTTGAGATAAACGGTTTAGACATTATCTTAAAATTTCCAAAAATATCGGGTTATTAAAATTATAAATGTATATATTTCAAGTCTTCCTATTATCATCATCAATGAAAGTAATGATTTTGAAAAATTATTTAGTTCTGAATAGTTTCCATAAGCTTCTCCCATTGCAGGTCCCAAATTATTTATACAAGCTGCAGTGGTTGAAAATGCTGTTATAACATCATGCCCAGACATCATGATGAGTAGTGACGAAAAAAAGAATAAGAATATGTATAAAATTATGAAAGATAAAATAGTTTCAATAGTTATATCATCTACTTTCTTATCATTTACTTTTATTGATATCTGAGCCTTTGGGTGTATCACTTTGAGTAATTGTTTTTTTATTGACTTTAAAGCAATAGTTAATCTTATTACTTTAATGCCTCCTCCTGCCGAACCTGCGCATGCACCTATGAAACTTGATAAAAATATTAACGTGATAATAAACGTTGGCCATATACTATAGTCCGATACTGTAAAGCCTGATGTAGTTACAAATGATAAAACATGAAAAATTATATTTATGTTATCTATATCAGATAACCTTCCACCGATTGAAAAAAGTGCTATTAAGAATAGTAGGCCGAATATAATAGATATAAAAGTTTTAGTTTCAGAATTAGAAAAATAATTTTCAAATGAGCGAGTCTTGTAGAATAAAAAATGTAAAACAAAATTTAAAGCTGATATGAACATAAAAAACATACATATTATTTTTATTGTGTCATTTGAATAAAAACCAATGCTCTCATTGTGAGTAGAAAAACCTCCAATAGATACTGTAGAGAAGCTATGTCCTATAGCATCAAAATAATCCATGCCTGCTAATTTATATGCCAATGCACACAAAATTGTTAGTATCAAATACACCCCCCACAAACTTTTTGCAGTTTCAGTTATTCTTGGAGATAATTTATTATCCTTAATAGGTGATGATGTTTCTGCCTTGTATAAATACATACCGCCAACCCCAAGTATTGGTAATATAGCTAAAACAAGAACCACTATTCCAATACCGCCTAACCATTGTAATAATTGCCGATATAATAATATGGGCTTACTTAACTCATCAAGATTAGTAATAATTGAAGCTCCCGTTGTTGTCCACCCTGAAGTTGACTCAAAAACTGCGTCTATGAAAGATAAATTTAGCTCCTTATCTAGAAAAAATGGAACCGATCCAAAAATACTCAGTACAAACCAAAAAATTGCAACTATGAGAAAACCCTCTTTTATTTTAATTTGAGATTTTTGATTCTTATTTGGAAAATAAGCGATAAATCCAGAAAAGAATATAATCAAAAAAGATTGAATTAAGCTGTCTAATGCTTGGCTATAATAAAAAGACAATCCTATCGGAATAAGAAGAAAGAGGCTAAATATTAACAAGATAATTCCTGTAATTTTAAGTATTTGATAGTAATTCATTTAAAAAAACCAATACCTACTTGGAAAAGTTTAGCAAGTTTAGAAAAATCTTTTTTGTGAAGTAAATAAATTATTAGCCGATCGTTGCTGTGTATAACTGTATCCTTACGCGTTAATATTATCTCATTATTTCTATATACAGCTCCAATTTTACAGCCAGATGGCAAATCTAGCTCAGAAATTTTCTTTCCGACTACTTTTGATGTATTTTCATCCCCGTGAATAATTACCTCAAAGAGTTCAGCTTCTCCAAAACCAAGAGAATGAACTTTTACTACATCGCTTGTCCTTACCGATGCAAGCAGAGATCCTATGGTCACATCCTCTGGAGAGACAACAACATCAATTTCTTTGGAAACCAATTTTCTATAAGAAAGCTTATTCACAATTGCAATTGATTTTTTTGCACCTAAATCTTTTGCCAATTTAGCTGACAGAATATTCATTTGATCATCATTTGTTACACTACAGAAAAAATCGACATCTTCGATACCCTCATTTTCTAGTAGTGTTTCATCAGATATATCATCATTCAGAACAACAACATTCTCTAAAGCTTCAGACATATATTTAGAACGAATTAGATCTTTTTCAATTATTTTTGTTGAAAATTTTTGAGATAATTTTGCTGCAAGAGTCATCCCAACGTTTCCTCCTCCAGCAATCATTATGTTTTCAACTCGAGATTGATTTTTTCTAAGCTCACTAATAAACCTCATATTATCTTTCGTGGCAAGAAAAAAAACATCGTCTCCAGTTTCAATAACTGTGGATCCATGAACTGTTATAGTTTTTCTATCACGATAGATAGCTATGACTTTAACATCTACATTAGGCAAATGTTTTCTAAATTCAGAAAGTTTTTGACCAGATAATGGTCCATCTTTCAATACTGTTGCTCCTATTACCTGAAGTTTGCCATCTGCGAAGTCGAATGCTTGAAATGCACCTGGATGCTCTATAATGTTTTTAATAAAGTTCGTTACGAGTCTACTTGGACTTATAATTGAATCAATAGAAAAAAGGTCTAAATCAAAGCCGGAAGTTGTTACTTGATATTCTGAGTTTCTTAAACGTGCGATTACATTAGGGACATTAAACATCTTTTTTGCTAAGTGGCATGAAACAAGATTAACTTCATCGCTTCTTGTAACTGCGATTAAGATATCACAATCGCTAATTTCAGCTTGTTCGAGAACAGATGAGAAGAAGCGTTACCATGAATAGTTTTTATATCATTTTCTTCTTGAATATTTTCTAAGGTTGATAAGTTGTTATCAATGAGGGTAATATCGTTTCCGTCGTCGGTAAGAATTTTTGCCAACGAGGAACCTACTTGGCCTCCGCCTAATACTGCTATCTTTTTCATAGATGTTTCTTTCGTGACAATTCTACATCATAAAATATTAATATGTTAATGTTTTATATCAAATGTTGGTGCATGAATTTATTAATTTGTCTTTAAATGGATGATGAGAATTGAATAAATCTCTATTAGAAATGGGTTTCTTACCATCAAGCTGTAACTTTAGTATTGATATTGTGCCCCCTTTCGCAGATACAGTGAGCTCTTTTTTGTTAAAGCATAAAATACTCCCAGGTTGATACGAATGGCCAGATTTATGGTAGCTTGCATCTAAAACTTTTATATTCTCACCACATAGCAGTAAGCTTGCAATTGGCCAGAGATGCAAAGCTCGTATTACATTAAAAATTTTTCGTGCATCCATGTCCCATGTTATCAAGCCATCTTCTTTTTTGACTTTTCTTGCCTGAGAAACTTTATGATTGTTAAGTTTGTTAGTAAACTTTTTAGAAATCATATTGTTTATAGCAACCTCACATTTTTCTACTGCTAAAATTGTTAAGTTATCTTGAATGCTTTGGCAGTTATCACTTTCTTTTATTCTATAACTTTCTGATAAAATTATTTTTCCATCATCAAGTTTGTCATTGATTTCAAAATAAGTAATCCCAGTAACGAGATTGTCATTTATTAAAGCATGTTGTATTGGAGCTGCTCCACGGTATGAAGGAAGGAGTGAACAATGTAAATTCATTATGCCAAACTTTGTCACTTCAATGACTTCTGTAGGTATTATTTTCCCATACGCATAAATAATTCCCATGTGAGCATTGTACTGTCTTATCTCTTCAACAGTTCCTTTATCAAAATCTTCCGGAGTTATACATCTGATGTTTTGATTGTCACAAAATTCTGATACTGCAGTTCTTACTATTTTACCTCTCTTAACTTTTTTAGAACCTTGAGATATAACTAATGAAACATTATGTCCAAGCGATATTATCTTTTTTAAAATTGGCAAAGCATAATAAGGGCTACCAAAAAATATTATTTTCAACTTATTCACTTTGTATATGGATTCTCTCCTCTTTTCAAAGAAGAATTACTCTGTTTTTGTTTAATTAGGCTTTTTTCTATTTTGGATCTTTTCATGTCTGACAAATAATCAACAAATATTTTTCCATCTAAATGATCGATTTCATGTTGTATACAAACTGCTAATAAGCCAGTTGCATCTGATTGAAATTCATTACCTTTGATGTCGCATGCATGATATTTGATATAATTAAACCTATCTACTTTTTCGTAAAATCCTGGAACAGACAGACAACCCTCATCAAAAACTATAGGCTCCTGTTTTTCAGTTATTACAGGGTTTATTAGTACAAGCTTTTCATTTTTTTCCTTGGACACATCTATGGTAATTACTCTTGTGATTACATTAATCTGAATGGCAGATAAACCAATGCCTTTTTCATGATACATAGTCTCAAACATATCTGATACTAGTGTTTGAAGATCATCATTATAGTCTGTATGATTGGGGCACTGTTGCCTTAACCTATTATCTGGGTAGTGTAATATACTTCTCAAAGTCATTTTTTTAGCCTAATATCTTGTACTTATAGTTATTTTGATAGTATAAAGTAAAAAAAAGAATAATTAAGCAGGGATAGATATGAAAAATTTGATGATTGTAGAGTCTCCAACGAAAGTAAAGAGTATTGAAAAATTCTTAGGCCCGGATTTTAAAGTAATTGCGTCAGTTGGACATGTTCGTGATTTAGTAT
>Ga0163111_10003479_pt1 | contig 10174 bp, 13 predicted proteins | sample CRUFie1St18metaG_FD_109645 | JGI IMG/M metagenome (GOLD analysis project Ga0163111, IMG submission 109645) | Marine microbial communities from the Costa Rica Dome - CRUD Field 142mm St18 metaG | ecosystem: Environmental > Aquatic > Marine > Oceanic > Photic zone | place: Costa Rica: the Eastern... | reverse complement strand
ATTTTTAAAAACCATTGGTTTAGTTTTTTTCTTTCAACTGGTGCTCCAGAACGCCATCCTTTACCATCAATAACTTGCTCGTTAGCAAGAACAGTTTGGTCTACTGGATCCCAGTTGACATAATTTTCTTTACGATAGACAAGACCTTTGTCAAATAATTCGAGAAAAATTTTTTGTTGATGTTTATAGTATTCAGGGGAGCAAGTTGAAATTTCTCTACCCCAATCAATAGATAGTCCAAGTTTTTTAAGCTGGGATTTCATTACTGAAATGTTTTTTTTTGTCCATTCATTAGGATCTAAGTTATTTTGCCTAGCAGCATTTTCAGCAGGCATACCAAAAGAATCCCATCCCATTGGATGAAGAACATTAAAATTTTGCATTTTTTTATACCTCGCTAAAATATCTCCGATAGTATAATTCCTTACATGACCCATATGTATTTTCCCTGAAGGATAAGGAAACATTTCTAAACAATAAAATTTTTTTTTGGTATGGTCTATAACCGCCTTAAAAGTTTGGTTTTCTTCCCAATTCTTTTGCCATTTCGACTCAATACTTTTAAAGTTATATCTGTCCACGATTTATAAAGTTTTTATTTGAACTTTTAATCAAGTTCACTAGCTTTTTGTCCGCCGGTTCTGCCTGTTTTGTTATATTTCTTTTTATCTTTTTCAGTTTTAAAGTTTTTATATTGAGCAGCTTTTTTTAATATTGCTACCTTAAGTTCAGGTGCTATTTGACTTTTATCTTGTGTTGTTTTGCATTTAGATAAGTTATTGTCTTCACAATTTTTATTATATACAGTGATTTTTAATCCATCTGCTCTTATTTCATTCGATAAAAATCGTACCATAATTTTAATAGACTCGTCTGCATTGCCATTTTGACTGTACCAATCAGTAATAATTACACCACCACCATAGTCGACATTATTTAATGGGATGAAATCAAGCACATCCATAGTGGCTCTCCACATTTCGTTAGAACTTGCAAAGTCAAACTTTCCAGAACCTCCAACACCAGCTAAATTTCCAAACTTAATTCTTCTTCCTTCTTCCATATTTTTTTGAACCCTATCTTTTGCGTTGTATGGAATTTTTCTTGAGTCAGTCTTTCGGTAGATCCCGCATTGTGTTAAATAGATACAAGTTAAAAAAACAAATAAAATTTTTAGTGTTTTTTTTGAAAAAGCAGTGAAATTAGTTAAAATTTTCATTTTGTAACATTATTGTATTTTTTCCTAAAAAATTAGTAATTAATCTAAAATACCAATAAATAAACAATAAAAAGCGTGATATTTTTGCAACATATTCAAAAAAATAAGCTTTTAAAGCACTATTAGATAAATAAATCACTCTAAACTGCTAAATATCTGGTCTCATAATTAATTAATTAATTTAAAGGAGATTATATTATGAATAACTTAAAAAAAATCGGGCTTTCAGCTTTAGCTGGATCGCTTGCTTTAACATCTGCTTATGCAGGTGAGTTATCAGTAAATGGTACGGCTAATTTAACGTACACTTCTACTGACAACGAAAAAAATAACAGCACTGGTAACAGAATTGGTTCTGAGACAGAAATGTCTTTTACAGGTTCTGGTGATGTAAACGGTTACACTGTTTCATATTACACAGCGCTAAATAACACTGGTTCAGGTATCGTTTCACACAATATCGGTATTGATATGGGTGACTTAGGTAAAATCGAATTTGACCAAGGTGTAGGTGGAAATGGTGCAACAGCTATTGATGATAAATCACCATCAGCTTACGAAGAATCTTGGGATGGTTTCGGTACAACTGCAGAAGTTGGTCTAGATGCTGGTACAGGTTCAACTAACGTACTACAGTACACTAACACTGTAGGTGGAATAGCTATCAATGCAGCATACGATTCAGAAATCGATGATGCAGATACTACAGAAGGTGCTACTTCTAGAGGTTCAACTGCGTTAGCTGGTTCTAACTACTCAATCGCATTAACAAGTGCTTCACTAGTTGAAGGATTAGATGTTGGTGTTGGTTTTGGTGAAACTACTATTAAAGATGGTAGAACTACATCTAACAACTCAGAGTCAGTAGTTGGTTACGCTAACTACACTATGGGTCCAGTTACTGTTGGTTATACTCAATCAGAAACTAGTGGCAGAGGTTACGTTGCTGGTGCTGATATGACAGCTACTACTGCATACGGTGTTGTTTTCGCGGTAAACGAAAACTTATCAGTTTCTTACAACAATCACGAAACTGATTTTAAACATGATGCAGCTGTAGATACAACTCAGGAAGCTACTGGTATTGCAATAGCTTACACAATGGGTAGTGCGTCTATCAAAATCCAAAATAACGAGATGGAAAACTTAGCTGGTAGTACGTCTGCACAAGATCAAGAAAGAACTGAAATTAGCTTATCATTAGCATTCTAATTATAAGATAGTTTAAATTATTTAAAGGCCCTTACTTTTGTAAGGGCCTTTTTTTTTAACTTAATTTTGAAAATAATATTTCCAGTTCATCTTCGTATATTTTGGAAGAATTAACGGATGTTTTATAGATAGGTCTATTAGCTTGAAAAGCACTTAAAGTTTTAATTGGTATACTTTTCTTGTGAAAATTTAAGCAATTATCATCCCATTCTAAGTCGCAAAAGTTCAATAAGTTTTTAATTGTATTTTCAGTTTCGTTTACCAAATCTTCGTAATTGAAATTTAAAATTTCCCCTTTATATTTATCATTCCAAAAATTCATCATTTCTACATAAATGTTATAATAATTTGCGAGGTCTAACTGATCATATGCCCACTCGAGATCAGCATCAAATAAGTTTTTAAAGATAGATAAACAATTATCATGAGAGTTTCTTTTACAATGTAAAAATTTTGCATTTGGAAAAAAAAATTTTATAAAACCAATATACCAAAAAGTATCTAAACTTTTATCAACAGGTATATTGTTATCTAACCTAAAATTTTCTAAAAATTTAAAATATTCCGTGTTTACTTCTGTTTTTAAAAAATCATCAATTGTATTTAAATTTATTTCGTTATTTTCAATAATATTCATGTTGAAGAGATTTCCTAAATAATTTATTTCTCCAACTCCACATGTGTTTCTGTGGTTCCCAATAATATTTTCTGTTAATGTCGTTCCAGATCTTGGCATTCCAACAATAAATATGACTTTGTCTTGATTTTTTGATGAATGTGTTAGATTAAAATTTTTGAAAAAATTAATGATACTTTTAGAAAGGTTTTTATAGTTATTTCTTTTAACATAAGTCTTATTTTTAAGTTCGTTGCCTTTAATTATAAATTTTTTAGAATTTGGGTAATCTTTAATATCTTCATAAGCTTTTCCTATAGCAAACATTAGATAAATTTTATTCTCATCACTAACTTTTTTATCATCTAATTTTTTTAACATAATATCTAGATGATTTTTATCTTCACTATAGTTTATCTGAGAACTCAACAATTTATCAGCTTTTGTATTTGATGGATCAAATTTAAGAAGTTGATTTAATATATTTTCTGCATCTTTTTTTTTACCAATACTTTGGTAAGCATGTGCTAAGTTAAGGTATATTAGAGGTATTTTATTATTTACTTTTAAACCATTTTTAAAAAGATTAATTCCTTCACTTATTTTATTTGTTTCAACACGCAAATTTCCTAAATTTATTATTGAATTAATATAGTTTGGATTTGTGTTAAGGATCCTTTTAAAAATTTCCTCTGCTTTGTCAAATTTTTTAATATATTTGAAAGAATTACCAAGATTATTTCTAGCTGACACATTGTTTCTATTATTATGCAGAGCTTTCTCAAAAAACTGAATTGATTTTTCATACTTTCCTGCTGTTTGATTAAATAATCCCATTAAATTTAGTAAAAAATCATTAGTCGGATCTTTTCTTAATAAAGATTGGCAAAGCTTTTTTGCTTCATCAATATTCCCAAGCTTGTAAATATTGACTAAATTTTCAAATTCTTTTTTTATTTTAGGCCTCATATAACAATCTAGTGTTAATATTAAAATCGTTTACAGAATTCAAGGTCGCATATCCATTGGGTAAAGATAAATTAGCATATTTATAATTTTTCGCATTAAGACCTCCAAGGGCAATAATAGGTATTTTTGAATAAAGTTTTAATTTTATAAACTTGTTAAGACCAAGTGAATTATTACTCTTTTTAACTTTAAATAAGGGTGAGACAAATATTTGCTGAACACCTTGTCTAATCTTACATTTTATTTCTTTATAATTATGCGCTGAACCTATAACGATAAATTTTTTATTTTTATTTAAAATTTTGAAATTAATATTTTTATCAAAAGAAGGAATATAAAAACCATCCAGATCATGTTTAATTACTAAATCGTAATATTTAGAAATTATAAATCTCCTTTTTTTTGATTTACAAAATCGTTTAAAAGTTATTATTTCATTATCAGATGGTATTTTTTCATAATTTCTATAAATTAAAGCAATTTTATTATTTAACTTTAAAACTTCTGGTATGTTTAAATCATTAATAAAATGATAAATTTTAGGTAATTTATTATGCATAAAACTGTAGATAATCTAATATCAATTAAAAATGAATTAAAGATAAAAACTAATATTCAAACTGAACCAAAAATAATTGCTGTTAGTAAAACCTTTGGAATTGCAGAGATTAAGCCATTAATTGATTATGGTCATTTAGACTTTGGTGAAAACAAAGTTCAAGAAGCTTTTGATAAATGGGACTTTATTAAGAAAGAAAATAACAATATCAATTTGCATTTAATTGGTAAACTTCAGTCTAATAAAGTTAAGTTGGCAGTGAGTATTTTTGATTTTATTCATTCAGTGGATAATAAAAAATTAGCTGAAAAAATTGCTAATCAACAAATTCAACAAAATAAAAAAATTAAAGTTTTTATTCAAATAAATATTGGAGAAGAAACTCAGAAAACAGGAATTTATAAAAATCAATTACCTGATTTTTATAAGTTCTGCAAATCATTGAAATTAGATGTGATCGGAATAATGTGCATTCCTCCAAATGTTAAAAATGTATCCAAATATTTTAAGGAGATGAGTGAAATAAAAAAAAGTTTAAATTTTAAAGAAATGAGCATGGGAATGTCCTCAGATTATTTAGAAGCCGCTAGTTACTCTTCAACTTATTTGAGAATAGGATCAAAAATATTTGGTGAAAGAAGTTAATAAATTTTTATCTTAGAATTTTTTTTCAATAATTTAATAAGAATCAAAAAATCATTTTTTTTTAATCCTATACAGCCTGCTGTAGGCTTGTAGTCATTAGTAAGATGTAAAAAAATACAACTACCTAACCCAAGAACTCTTTTTTTAAAGTTGTATTTTATTGGAATGAGTAAATCGTATTTACTATCTTTTCTATATAACTTTTCATGACTTATATTTTTTGAAATTTGAATAAGTTTGTTATATTTTTTTTTATTATTAACATCATCGCACCAACCAAATTTTTTTTTAATCTTAATTGTTTTAAGATTAGTTTGAAGTTTTGAAATTTTGTCATGTCTATAATAGAGGTGTTCTAAACTGAAAATACCCTTAGGAGTCTTTTTATCTCCTTCAATTTTTCTCTTAGTTAAACCATTTTTTCCAATACAACATTTAAAATAAAAATCATCAATTTTAAGAGTATGTTTATTTTTAAGAGAAATTATCATAATGTAATTATATATGAATAATCGAAAATTACTTATTGATGAATCTGATAAAATTTTCGAAATATTAGACGAATTAAAAGAAATTCTAAATTTAAATATTCAAAAGATTTCTAAAAAAGACTTCAATCAATTAAATTTAGATGAAACTGACAATTATCTAGTCTTGACCAGAAATGAAAAACAAAAATTTCCTAACCAATTAGTTTTTAATGATTTTCCTGTGAAGTTGGAAAAGTTATTGGAAACTATTAATGTTCAACTTTTAAAACAAAAATTTAATAAACAATCAAATATAAGTGTAGGACCATATTTTATTAATATAAATTCAAGGGAAATGACTTTAAATGATGTCAAATTAAAATTAACTGAGAAAGAAATTAATACAATCCTTTATCTTTCCAAAAATAACAAATCAACTAGTATAGATGAATTACAAAAAGAAGTTTGGAGTTATCAATTAAAATTAGAAACTCATACTGTAGAAACTCATATTCATAGATTAAGAAAAAAAATTAAAGAAACATTTAATGATAGTGTTTTTATAAAAAGCAATAAAGATGGCTACCAAATCAATTAAAAAAAGAAATAAATTTGCCAAGGATCTTTTTTCAACTAAGTATAAAGTTAGAATTGTGAAACCAAAAAAAGGAAAAGGAAGTTTTAAAAGAAATAAGCTTAATGTTAAAGTCTAGCACCAATTTGTTGAATTATTTTAGATGACATTTCTGTTCCTTTTTTTAGACAATCTTTGTTTGGTAGTTGATTTATTATTCCATGAAGATAACCTGCTGCAAACAAATCACCTGCACCAGTTAAATCAACTATTTTAAGATTTTTCTTAATACCTATTTCATTAATTTCTTCTCCATTAATTGAAATTGCTCCCTTAGCACCCCGTGTAATTACAAAATGTTTTTTAATTTGTTTACCAAATTCAACTACTTGATCAAAATTTTGTGCATCTATTAATGAAATTACTTCTTCTTCATTTGCAAAAGTAATGTCTATCTTATTTTTTACTAAATCTAAAAAATGAGATTTATGTCTATCAACACAAAATTTATCTGACAGTGACATCGCTACTCTATTTGAATTATTTATTGATTTTTCAAATGCTTTTTTTGGATCTCCCTTATCCCATAAATAACCTTCTAAAAATACAATTTCACTTTGTTTTATTGCATCTATATTAATGTCATTTTCATTAATTTTACCGGCTATACCTAAGAAAGTACACATTGTTCTTTCTGAGTCAGGAGTAATTAAAATTAAACATGTGCCTGTCGGTAGAATTTCTTTTTTTCTATTATAAATATATTTAACATTTTCCTTTTTTAATCCGACTTCGTATTTATTACCTAATTCATCGTCAGAAATTTTACCTATAAATCCTACTTCATTTCCAAGTTGAGATAAGCCAACAATTGAATTAGCGACTGATCCGCCGGATATAGTTTTTTCAATTTTGAGTTTAGATAATATTTTTTTAAATTCATTTTCATCGAAAATTAATTTCATATTACCCTTTGACAAATTATTATTAATTATAAATTCATCACTTACTTTACAAATAACATCTACTATTGCATTTCCTATTCCTAAAATTTTCATCTAAGCTTTTAAGGTTTTAACTGGTTTTTTTCTATTAGGATAACAAGTGGTACATATTTTACAAGTTATTCCAAAACAATCTCTAGCTTTACAATATTCTCTGCCATAATAAATAATTTGCAGATGTAGTTTATTCCAATTTTTTTTTGGAAATAATCTTTTTAAATCTTTTTCTGTTTGGACAACATTTTTACCATTAGTTAGTCCCCACCTTTGTGCTAATCTATGAATGTGGGTATCTATAGGAAAAGCTGGTTGTCCAAATCCTTGAGACATAACTACACTTGCAGTTTTATGACCTACTCCAGGCAGATTTTCTAGATCCTCAAAAGTTTTTGGAACTTTGCCGCCGTGTTTTTGAATTAGTAATTTTGAGAGATTGTAAATGCTTTTTGCCTTAACTCTGAAAATACCAATTTTCTTAATTAATTTTTCAATTTTCCTTCTTCCTAATTTTTTAAAATGATGAGGTTTATAATATTTTGGGTAAATTTTATTTGTAACATTGTTGACGTTAACATCAGTGCACTGAGCTGAAAGAAGTACAGAAATCAATAAAGTAAAAACATTTCTACTTTTAAGTGGTACAGTTATTTTGGGATATGTTTTATTAAGTATTTTTAAAATTTTTTTTGCTCGTTGCTTCTCATTCATTATTTAAAATTCATTAAATCTCTCATCGAATAAAGACCTGATTTTTTTTTCATTAACCATTTTGCTGCTGATAATGCTCCTTCAGAATATAAAGCTCTATCAAAAGCCTCATGATTTAGGGTAATTATTTCTTTTCCACTTGAAAATTTTACCTCATGTTCTCCAATAATTTTTCCTTTCCTTAAAGAATTGAAGTTAATTTTATTTCCATATGGAAAAGTTTTTTTATTTAAATATTTTTTTCCTACTAAATTATAAAAATTTTTATTTTTACCTGTTGCTATTCCTTTTCCTAACATTAATGCAGTTCCTGAAGGATAATCTTTTTTGTATTTATGATGTATTTCAAAAATTTTGCTTGAAAAATTTTTTCCTAAAGATTTTGATGAAATTTCTGTTAAATACATAAGAAGATTAATTCCTAAACTCATATTCCCAGCTTTCAAAATTGGAATATTTTTTGAAAATCTTTTGATTAAATTTTCTTCTTTTTTAGTAAACCCTGTAGTTCCTATGACTACTCTTTTTTTTAGTTTTGATGCAATTCTTAAAATTTGAAAAGTACATTTAGGAATCGTAAAATCTATGATAATATCAATTTTTTTGAATGCTTGTTCAGTATTTAAATTAATTTTAATTCCATCTATTTTTCTATTAATACTTTTACTTTCTGTAAGTGTAACTAATTTAAAATTTTTATCTTTTTTAACTGACTTTATTATTTGTTGACCCATACGGCCCATACATCCAGTAACAGCTAAGTTTAATTTTTTCATTTAAGGATTAGATATGAAACTATCACAATTGATACAACAATAATACACCAAATGAATAAATTTTTAATAAATACTTTTGATTGAGAATTAGATTTAAAAAAACCTGGAAGAATAAGAATTAAAACAGCTATTAAAAAAATAGCTGAAAATAATTGCTCTAGGTTCATTTTTAACTATTCCAGAAACTTTTAGCCTTTTGAAAGAATTTTCTGATACTTGGATTAGATTTCTCATTTTCAATTTTTCTAAATTTTTCTAGTAAGTCTTTCTGTTCTTTATTTAAATAAACTGGCACTTCAGTTTTAATTTGAACATACAAATCACCAAAATCCCCTCTTCGCATAAAAGGCATGCCCTTTCCTTTCAATCTAAATTGCTTGCCATCTTGAGTCCCATCGGGAATTTTAATTTTAGCTTTTTTCCCATCGATAGTAGGTATTTCAATGGTTGTTCCAAGGGCCGCATCTGCTATTGAAATTGGAAATTCAAAGAATAAATTTACGTCTGACCTTTTAAATAATTCGTGAGAATTTACATTTACAAACAAATATAGATCTCCAGCAGCTCCACCTCTTGTTCCGGCCTCACCTTTGCCAGCGAGTCTTATTCTTGTTCCATCATCTACACCCTTAGGAATTGTAACAGATACCTTTTTTGAGGTTTGCTTATTACCTTGTCCATTACAATCTGAGCAGGGATTGGTAATTTCTTCACCACTTCCAGCACATTGAGGACAAGTTTGTTGAACAGTAAAAAATCCTTGATTTGAACGTACTCTTCCATTCCCACCACAATAAGTACATCTATCTGGACTTGATCCAGGTTTTGAACCATTTCCTTTACATGTATTACATTTCTCTGAGGTTGAATATTGTATATTTTGTTTTTTTCCGGAGTAAGCTTCCTCTAATGTTATTGATAGATCATATCTTAAATCTGATCCTCTATTATTAGAACTACGTCCTCTGGAACTTCTTCTACTTCCACCCCCAAAGTCTCCAAAAAAATCCTCAAAAATATCTGAAAAATCTCCACCACTAAACCCCCCAAATCCACCAAAACCACCCTGACCTCCACCGCCATTTTCAAAAGCAGCATGACCAAAATTGTCGTAGTTTTCTTTTTTAGATTTATCTGAGAGAATTCCGTAAGCTTCACTTGCTTCTTTAAATTTATCTTCTGCAGTTTTGTCTCCAGGGTTTTTATCTGGATGATATTTAACGGCTAACTTTCTATATGCTGATTTGAGTTCGTCAGGACTTGCTGATTTATTAACGCCCAGGACATCATAATAATCTCTTTTAGCCATGTATATAACCTGGACAAATAGATGTCAGTTAAGCGCTTTTTTCTTTATTATCTTCTTTTACTTCTTCAAAATCCGCATCAACAACATTATCGTCTTTTTTTTCCTTTTTATCT
>Ga0163111_10003478_pt1 | contig 10175 bp, 10 predicted proteins | sample CRUFie1St18metaG_FD_109645 | JGI IMG/M metagenome (GOLD analysis project Ga0163111, IMG submission 109645) | Marine microbial communities from the Costa Rica Dome - CRUD Field 142mm St18 metaG | ecosystem: Environmental > Aquatic > Marine > Oceanic > Photic zone | place: Costa Rica: the Eastern... | reverse complement strand
ATCAAGGGGCTCCCTTTGGGGTGCGGCCAATCATCATTGCAGAACATATTTCCTGTCACTGCGTGATGCGCGGAGTAGAAATGCTCGCGATCAAACGTGTAGTCACTGCTAAGCAGGGGCTGGATGTCATCCTCGAATACTTCATAAAGGTAAAGCTCGTCCGTCAGCGGGAAGGTGTTGTCGAGGTCTTTGATAATCGGGTGCGATGAATCCAGTACGTTGACCTTGTGCGGCACGTCGTGCCGGTAGCCTGAGTCGAGAACTTGGCGACCTCTGCACTCGGAGGGACCGTAGAAAAAGCGCCCACCGATGACTTCGCCATACTCGGGCCACAGCGGCCAGCCTGCAATGGCGTGATGAAGGAAGATCATGCCTTTGCCTCTCTCTAGGAGTTCCATAAACCCTTTCTTTAACGTTTCCGACGGCGCCACAAAGCCTGGCGGTTGTGTGCTGAAGTCAATTCCGGGCATGTCATAGAAGACCAATACGTCCCAAGGTTCGGCGGCGTCTGGATTGAGAAACGCCTGCGATGCAGGCTGCTCCACAATCGTGTGTCGAATACCATCGAAGGATTCGAATACAGCGGCAAAGGCGTCTCGCTCGAAGGGGTGACCTTTAACGGACACAAAAGCATTAAGAGGGCTGTGGTAGTCGATGATGCTCATTAATATCTTTCAGCACCGGTGTCTCAAAAAGTGTTCAGTCAAAACAGATCTCCTTATTAGGATTTTCAGCTAGTCGGAGGCACTCGCCTGTCGCTGATGACCAGCCATAACAGAGATTTTCAATGGACTGTGCATTGATAGCACTGATGCATAGCGAGGCGCAGTCTTCATTTTGGTGACAGATTTCGCCCGCATCGGGCGTCGGTTTTGCACAGGACATAACCGTTACCGGCACCCGAGAACTGGGTACCCATCTGCCTCCGGCCTCCCTACATTCAATAGCTGATTCGGTGATCAGATAGCGCTCGTCCAGTTTTGGGGGATTGACTCCATTTGAGCCTTGGGTAGGCATCGAGCTAGCGATCGCGATACATAATCCTATGACCAGTTTTAAACCGGCTTTTCTTAGCGAGTTACTACGGTTCAATTGGAGGGTGTGCGTTGTCGCATATCAATGGGCGGGAGCGCAAGCCAGCTCCTGCGCCCGAGGCATCAGCAGGTCCGTCGTAATAAATATTTGACCAATCATCGTAATCAGAAAGCGTCCCGTTCAGTCCATCATTATTGATATCTGAGGCCACCAGCCCTGCATCGATGGCGCCGCTGCGATTAAGATCCAGTTCGACATTACTGCATATGCCAATTGACTCGTCCAGAGCTGTCTCGTCTAAGTCGGCCCTGTTGCCTCGAGAAAAATCGATTCTTGCCCGGAGGCCAGCCGGTACCCCTGCATCAGCGATTGAGTCACCCGTGATGAACTTATTATTTTCGTCTGAGCAGTCTGGGCCGCACCCTCCACAGTCAATGTCAATACCCGCAAATTGAAAGTCATAGTTCATAACGGAGTTGTAGTTCGGTTTATTGTTGGTGTTCACATCGCCACCATGGCGAATGTTTAGGTTGTGTCCTAGCTCGTGAACAATTGTCGATGCAACGCTGTCGGGGTAGTAGTCAAACCACCAATTGCTGGTCACGATGAGATCATCACCTGGGAGCTCCGCGTACCCCGAGCTCTCTGTGCCCCCGTCGTAATACTTGTGAGCGAAAATAGTGTAGTGGAAGTAGCCCACTCTATTGGCAGCAAAGTTATTTGACCGTTTTGTGATGAAATCGTTACCAAACACATCCTCAGTGAGGTTTCCGTTCGTATCGGCAATCTCATTACCCCCTGTGAAGAGTCCTCCTTGTCCATAATCCTGAATGATTTGAATGCCTGTAGACCCGTCGGGGTTGTTCACCGGCGCATTGGCGAATGCTTCCTCAACCCAACCCGCAACGGCTGCCGTGGGCCGGTGGTTATGAGGGGCATTGGAATTGGCGGCAACACTACTGTCGTACCACGTTTGGGTGTCCTCGCTGAGCCAGTCGTACTCCATCAAAATTGTTTTCTTTAACGGACTTGCCCCCATACCGGGCAAATCCAGTCCAGCAAGAGTACCCAGAACTTCGTCGCCGTCTAATATTCCGTCGCCGTCTGTATCCGCGTTGTTTGGATCTGTGCCGGTATCGGATACTGAGACAAATAACCCAGTATTTGTCTCCTGGCAGTCGCCCAAACGATCGTTGTCGGAGTCTTTACTACACAGGGCGATTTCGGCAGCTTTGAAGAGGAGCCAGACAGGCAGCCCCTGCGACAAAGTAGTTTCCTCTGAGAGAAGTGTGGTCTCGGCGTTAGTGGCTTCGGCTTTAGTGCCAATAAGGCTGAAATTTGAGCCGACATTATTTGAGACGGTGCGAGAGGTTGGAACATAGGCAAATTCGGATGACCAACCTACGTCTCTGATAGAGTTAAAGTGATCAACGAAATATACGGAGGGGTAGGCGGCGAGAGTTATTGATTTACTCAAAAGCAGCAGTGCGGTTGATACGTAAACTCTCACCTCAACTGCCTAATGTCACCAAGCAGCGCACAGTGCTATGTCAGTCAATGAATCCTCTGAGATTCCATGGTGGTGTTCGCCAAAACTCCGGTCGTAAAACAATTTCTTCAGTCTTTGCAGGGCTGAAAGCCCAAAAGTTATTTTGGTATGGGTTACGTGGTCGTAGCGCTCTATTGTGCGTTTAAGGGGCACTAGCTTCATGCAGCAACCAGATTGGCAAGCCGCCAGATGTTGGCGTGAGTGTGCCTGTGGAGTCTGATGGCGCGCTGGTGCCGACAGAGTTGGTGGCTGTCACTACACAGGTATAGTCCTCTCCAGCGTCAAGGTCTGTGACGGTGACGGACGTGTTAGCGCTAGAACCGTTCACCGTATTGCCTGCAGAATCTTCGCACACCGCATCGTAGCTGGTAATTGTTGCACTGCCCTCAACGGCAGAGGCTGTAAGCACGATCTCGCCAAGACCTGCCTCGGCTTCCGTGATTTCTGCGTAGAATGGCTCACCTTCACTGCAGTAAAAAGTAGCACTCAGCATTGTGTAGCTGAACTGCCCAAATACGCTGCCCTCCTCGGGATTCAGGCTGATTTTTCGAGGGTAGGTTACCGGGGCTCCCGACACGTCGAAAGCCAGATCCCACGAAATTGTTGCTCCGTCTGTATAAGTTGCTCCAGCAGGTGCAGTCTTAAAGTACAGATCCCCCACATCAAAGTTTTAAATCTCATTTAAATACGGATTTGCCCCTGGAGGGGGGGGCACCCATGCTTGAATGGTCTCCGACATCGAGAGCGAACTGAAATCCGCATCCCCGCCCGCATCGTTCGATAGGCTAAAATTCGCGATCACGAAAGCCACCCCTGAAGACCACTCTGGCGATGTGGTGGACCACCTAGTCTCGGAAACGAAGGAGTCGGGACAGTCGGCTTTCGACGGTAAAATGATTAGAAGCTGTGCTATCAACACAGTTGCGGTGAGGCTTCGATCCTTGTGTCTCATTTTTCTCCAGTTAGATGTCCCTACTTGCTTTTAACAGGGTGTCGATCTCGCAGTGGTAGTGTTGCACAGCCGGTTCATTTCGACCAACCAGAAAACTGTCATTCGCTCCAGAACCTAACCCACTCTGAACCGTTGCGACGAGGGCGTAGTCCTCATCCCTGACTGCCTGCAGTGTCATTTGGCTGAATGTTTCAACCGCCGCTTGCTCATCTTCTGTCGTTGGTGCCGCTGCGCTGAGGATGAGCTGCCGCGTCAACGTGGTCGCGCTGGTCTCCCCGGGATAGATGAACCCAACTAGACACTGCCCCCCCAGAATGGCGGAGATCGACAGGTTGGGGAATACAGAGTGAACAACACGGATGAATGATTCGGGGTTGTCCCAGGATTCAGGCGGTCGATCATTCAGTTCATGTATGTTCTTGCGTGCAAAGGCCATGCGCTGGTGAGCGCCGTACGTATCATGCACCAGCAAATTGCCGACGGTGTGCGGGCCGACAGTTTTTCCGTGCACGCTATCGTGGTGGTAGACCTCGAGATAGCCGTCCATCGTGGCCTTCCATCCCGAGCCGTCCAAAAAACGTTCGGTATAGAGGTGCCAGTCGGCGAGTTTTTGTGTTCCAAGTTTCTCAGCGAACTCGCCAAGCCATGCGTCAATATCAAATTGGAGACTGGGTGTCAGGCAGGCGAAGATTACACCCGCGCGTTCCTCGCATGTGAGCTCAGTCAAACCCATTGTGGCGCGATCGACCTCGCCGAAGCTGTCCTCACCATAAACGCCAATCAGCTTGCCCTGGTTGCTGTAGGTCCAGGCGTGATAGGGGCAACTAAAGCGAGTTTGATTTCCCTTGTCCTCGGAGCAGACTTTGGCTCCCCGGTGCCGGCACACGTTGATAAAGCAATGTGCCTTTCTGTCGCGGTCACGTGTCAGCAGAAGTGGCAAGCCCATCACAGTTTGCGTCTGAAAGTCGCCCGCATTCGGTAATTCCAAAGACAGGGCAATGGCAATCGGTGATTCGAAAAAAACCGCCTGACGTTCCTCTGTGAAGCGAGACTCATCGGTATAAGCGCTCAGCGGAATGCGCATCTGAGAGGGCGCCCGATCGGTGCTACCCTCGTTGAAGTGTTGAAGCGCGCGCTTAGCTAGTTCCAGCGCGTCAGACATGGCTCGCCTGCTGAGGTGGTTTAAACCGCTACTGTAACAGAAGCGATAGGTGGCACTCGCTATGAACAGGCGGGGATGAGCATGGGTCCCGATGATGATCTCGGCAGGCTCCGTGCCAATCAAACCACCGAATCCAAAGTTGGGGAATGGCTCGACATCGGTTTAGTAACGCTCATCAAAGGCGTTGTTGAGATTCAGTCGCGGTAGTGAGCTGGATGGACTATGTCGCTCTGGCCGAGGCGGGAGACATCAAATTGGTTCCCAATCCCTTCACTAACGACCGCAGCTTGTTAGCTTGGGCGCCGATTGGATCGTGAGGCATCGCTCGTGGGCGATGCCTCAGTGCCCGCCTTCATATTCTGTTGGGTAGCGCCCCAATAGAAGAATCAAGACCACCGAGACCAAGAACAAGCCGCTGGCGATAGAGTATCCCAGGTCATAACTACCCGTAGCGTCATAGACCGAGGCGAAGACCATAGGTGCGGTACCCGAACACACCGCGAGGGTGGCATAAAGGATCGAATAGATCTTGGCGTAGTGCGCTAAACCAAAGTAGCGCGCCGCGAGAAAGGCCATCAAGTCAAGTTCGGCACCTGCAGCGAAACCGATCAAAAAAGCAGCCAGAGCTGCGGCTTCAAAGGTTTGCTCGCCGTGGAGCATGGCTGCGCCCGCGGCTGGTATCGCCAGACAAAAAGCCGCCACCCCGGGGGCCCACAGCCGATCCACCAGATAGCCCACCACGACGCGGCCAATGATGATCGACATGCCGAATACACTTTGCACCGACGCGGCTTGCTCGCGGGTAAAGCCGTCGTCGGTGAGGGAGGGCAACAGGTTGGGACCAATACCGGAAAAGCCTTGATAGGCAAACAGGATAGACAGCAGCAGCACCCAGAAGCGATAGCCTCGCACTGCCTCGCCCAACGTTAACCCGCTTTCAAGGGCTGCCGAGGTATCGGGTTCAGTAGCAATGGCGCTCGCGTGCGTATCGAGCGGTTTGAACAAGAAGTAGAGCGTTGGCCAGGCAATCAGCATAGGGATCATTGCAAGGCCGACGTAGGCTCCCCGCCAGCCGTATTGATCCGTGAGCCACACGGTGTAGTGGGGTGCCACTGAAGCGCAGATGCCGGTGCCTGTGAGGGCCAAGCCCAAGGCGAGTCCGCGTCTTTTGAAAAAGCTAGTTGCGATCGCCCGCGTCCAGGTGACGGGAATAGTGCCCGCACCCAGCAACGCCATCATGCCGTAGGCCAGGAACAGCATCCACAGATCGCCCTGAATCTGCGAGGCGGTCAATAGACCTAGTGACAGTCCAATAATGGAGGGCAAAGCTACCCGACGCGGACCGTATCTGTCATTCAGCCAGCCAATGATGGGTGAGGTGAGTGCGCCCAGACCTGAGCTAAAAAGAATCGCCGCTTGAAACTGCGCGCGACTCCAGCCGAATTCCTCGGTCACGGGTGCGACCAGCGCGCCAATAGAGTAATAAGGCAAAACGAACGAGCTGCTGATGATGCCCATGCAGGTGGCCATGATCAGTGGCCACCGTTGCGCCAGTTCTTGTTCCGTTTGACTCGTCATGCGCTGGGCACTCTCAATATTCGTTTGGCATTGGTGGCCATCTGGTCCGCCAGCTTGGGGTCGATATCGTGCGTCATCGCATGCTGGTCCCAACCTGAGAAATTGGTCCCGAGCAGTAGTTTTTCAGTGCCCATAATCTCGATTACCCATTGCAGTACGCGTGGGTCGTGCACGTGGGTGTCGAACCAAAGCTGCTTCAGCGATTCCTCAAAGGCACCCTCGTATTGAAGGTGCTCCGGTATCCAGGGTCGTTTGGTGCAGGCGCGGTTAAATCGGCCGATTAACGATGTCATGGTTCCGCCTGCGTGGCTCAGGCAGATATCGATCTTCGGATGTCGATGCAGCACGCCACCGTATATTAGCGTCGCGACGGCGATGGACTCCTGTGCCGCAAATCCAGTCAGTAAATCGAGATCAAACTGTTTCAAGTTTGGGTCGCCCGCCGGCCCATCGATGCCGGCCGGAGCGGGGTGCATCATGAGTGGCACATCACGTTTCACTACGTGGGCATAAAAGGTGTCCAGGGCGGGATCGTTCAGTGGTCTGCCAATATCTGTGCCGATGTAGCCACCCAGCAAATCGAGATCCGTGAGAGCGCGATCAAGCTCTTTGCAAGCCGCCTCGATGTCTTGCATCGGTAGTGCGGCAAAGCCGGCAAGGCGAGTGGGGTGACGCGCAACCATCTCGGCTAGGGCGTCGTTGTGTTCCTGACAAAAGCGCACCGCATGCTCAGGTTCGATATGATGGAAATAGGTCAGTGGGTTGGGCGATACGACCTGAAAGTCGATGCCGGCTGACTCCATATTCGCGACGCGAATGTCCGCCTCCATGAAGGGGCTGCCCTCGTAGCGGACGCCATCGAGCCGATAGTCTCCGACGCGGAACCATGGAGCGCCCTCGTCGGTGTAGCCGATTTCGGGACCATGCTGCCCCGCGGTACCCATCGAGTCTGCCAGCACAGCGTGCGCGTGGATGTCGATGGATTGTGCTTGGGCGAGTGCAGTGCGATCCGTCATGTTGTGATCACCTCATTCTCGGGGGCAGCGCGTTCAAGTCATACCTACTCGTCAGGGGCAATCGTCAGTGGCATGCCCTCGAGCTCCGGCCCGAGCTGTAGCTGGCAGCTCAGGCGCGAGCGCTCCGGATCGTAATGTTCCGCGTATTGCAACAACATCAGTTCAGCCTGGTCCCGCTCGGGCAGCTTGCTCATCCATTCGGGGTCAATGAGCACGTGGCAGGTGGCGCAGGAGGTGCAGCCGCCGCAGATCGCTTCGACACCGATATCCTCCTCATAGAGGACCTGCATTAATGTCTGGTGGCCCGCGCCCTGCGTGACAGTCCGCTGTTCGCCCTCTCGAGTCGTCACGCTCACACTAATGGGTTCGCTCATGTTTACTGCTCCTTCCTGTTTGTCATGGCGGGGTCAGCCGTGATGCCCAAACCCAGTCCGCCGTCGATATCGATCATGGCGCCTGTCACCCACTCGGCACACAATAGATATGCCATGGCTTCGGCAATTTCTTCGGTGGTGCCAATGCGGCCTAAGGCGTGCAAGTCTGACATTCCCTGCAGTCTTTGCAACGCGGTTTCATCGTCCATCAGGCCTGCACGTTGATTGATTTCGGTGAAAACTGCGCCCGGGAGTAGACAGTTCACGCGAATCTTCTGCTCGCCCAGCTCTGCCGCCAGCACGCGAGTCAGGCCCTGCACAGCGGCCTTGGTTGCAGCGTAGGGTGATGCGCCGGGGAAGGCGCGCCGGGTGTGAATAGAACCCACGAAGACGACCGCGCCCTCACGCTTGGCGAGATGCGGTGTGCACTGTCCGGTTAGCATCATCGCTGCAATCACGTTAGTGTGGAATACATCCTGCAGCGCCTGCTCGTCTAATTCGGTGACAGCGCCGCGATACATGTTGCCGGCGTTATTTACCAGGGCGTCGAGTTGGCCGCCGTGCTCAAGCGCTGCTGCCAGTAAGTTTTCGCGATCGCAGGCCACAGTGATGTCGGCGGCAACGCCGCGACACTGGCTGCCTAGTGACGCTGCCGCGGCTTCAATTTTGTCAGTTCTGCGCCCACAGATCGTGACCTTGGCGCCGCGATCAACGCAGTACTGGGCCGTGCCCAGTCCGATGCCTGATCCGCCTCCCGTGATAAGTATTGACATGCCCTCGAGCGATTTCACAACACAGACTCCTCTCCCAGGGCCCAGGCCACGGACTCTGTGAGCCATTTTGCGTGGGGCGGGTGTAGCAGCGACGCACTGTCGTGACCCAGCGCGTCGTAGATAACTCTGCCAGGGCCTACCGTGTGTCGCCAAAGTACTGGTTGGGCTTTGGGCATGGCTTCACTGCAGCCGTAGGCCAGAACTTCGGCCCCGGGCTCCAGAGTCAAATCGGTATACAGCTCGTCTTGCACCTCAAAAGCGGGGAGTGGGTCTGAGCCGTCGCGGTCAACTGGCGTAACAGTGATTCTTTCGGGCGGCGGATGGAAACTGGTACCCCAGACCCAGCGACCGCCCAGTAGCCGGCTCCACTCTGGCCAGTCTGAGAAACAGATACTGGCCGTATGAAGGCCTAGCAACGCACCTCCCGTTGCAAGATGATTTGCCAAGGCGGCGCGAGTTGCAGCAGGAGGGGAGTACGCCTGGCTGTCGCGATAAGGGTCATATTTTTCGCCGATCATCTCCCAGCGCAACGCGTTCACTGTGATGAGATCCACAGGGTCTGTTGCCAAGCTGGCTAAACCTGCATCCAGATCAGGCTCGATGCGTGATTCAATTCCCAGCGGCGCCAGCACATTGGACAACGCTTCGGCCGATGCGTGGAACTCGTGGAAGATGCCTCCCACGAGGATGAGATTACGACGCGGGCTCATTCGCGTGGCAGGTGCGCCATCACACTGGTGGATACGCCGCCGTCAACAACCAGCTCGTGTCCAGAGATGTATTTGGCGCCCTCTGAATCAAGAAACAGCACGGCTTCCGCAATGTCCGCTGCATCGCCCAGGCACCGAAGCGGCACGCCGCCGCCTCGCACCGCGCGTACTTTGGGATTCTCGAAAATAGGTTTGGACATGCCGGCATCTATCATGCCCGGTGCAATGGCATTAACGCGGATGCCTTTAGGGCCCCATTCAATCGCCATACCCTGAGTCATATTCGCCATCGCGGCTTTCGTTGGACCGTACATGCCGACGCCTGGCGCGGGATGGATGCCGTTGATGGAGGTGAAATTGATAATGTGTCCGGAGCCCCGCTCGATCATTGCTGGGGCCACTGCGCGTGCGCAGAAGCAGCTACCGAGCAGGTTGACGTTCACCACATCGACATAGTCTTGAACCGATTGCTCTTCTATAGGGCCAAAACGCACGATCCCTGCGTTGTTTACCAACAAATCGGGTGTCTCGTTTAAAGTGGCAAATGCAGCAGCGACCTGTTCGGGTTGGGTCACATCCGTCTCAATCCCCACAGTATTCTGCAACGCAGACGCAGCTTCGGCCACGCGCTCCGCTCCCAGATCAAAGATCGCGACGCGGTAGCCTGCCTCGCTCAGCCGACGCGCAACGTCGGCGCCGAGTCCAGCTGCGCCTCCGGTAATGACTGCTGTTTTCACTCTGCCTTCCTTTTTATTTTAATCTCGTACGGCGCACGTTGCATTCCGCCCGATGGGGTTTTACTGAGTTCCCGCGCGTCCGTTGTCGGAGTAGCGGGGGACAATGTGTCGAACCGCTTTAGGGTGTGAGGCCCATCGATTCCACCAGTTCTCGCGTCAACACTCTTTCCGAATACTCACTCACGCGCCATCCAGGTAACTGCCAGTCGCGGGGCAAGGGGGTACTGGTATCAACGACGTGGCCCTCTTTCATGATCGTTTTGAAGCGGTGCTGCTCTCCCAGTTGGGT
>Ga0163111_10003477_pt1 | contig 10175 bp, 9 predicted proteins | sample CRUFie1St18metaG_FD_109645 | JGI IMG/M metagenome (GOLD analysis project Ga0163111, IMG submission 109645) | Marine microbial communities from the Costa Rica Dome - CRUD Field 142mm St18 metaG | ecosystem: Environmental > Aquatic > Marine > Oceanic > Photic zone | place: Costa Rica: the Eastern... | reverse complement strand
CAGCCGGTGAGATGGGCTCCTTGGCCAACTTCTTCCTGCGGCCCGTGGACGCGCGTCGAGCCGATGACGTGATGAGACCAGTCCGCGGGTCGGGCACGGCGCCGAGCGCTCGCGAGAGCCACGCCTGCGTGACGCTCGGCGCGAACGTGTACGTCTTCGGCGGGTTCGATGGCATGCGCGTTCTGAACGACCTGTACGTCTTCGACGTGCACACCAGCGCGTGGACGCAGGTCGTCCACTCTGGGATCGCGCCGCCCGCGCGCGCCGGTGCCACGGCGTGCGCACTCGGCGTGCCGCCACACATCGTCGTCTTCGGCGGGGCAAACTCGACACGCCGCTTCGCCGACGTGCAGCTGCTGGACACGGCGAGCAACACGTGGACCAAGCCGGCGGCGCACGGCCAGCCGCCGATTGCGCGGTACTACCACACCGCTTGCTTCGTGAAGGGGTCGATGCTCGTCTTTGGCGGCAACGACGGCAGCGCGTGCCTCGGCGACCTGCACGTGCTAAACGTCGAGACGTGGACGTGGTCGCAGCCGGAGACGAGCGGCGCCACGCCGGCGGCGCGGTGCGGCCACAGTGGGACGCTCGTGAACAAGCTGTGGTTCGTCATCGGCGGCGTGGGCGACGCCCCGAACAACGCGTTCAACGCGCTCGAGCTCAACGACGTGTGGGTCCTGGACACCGAGGCGTGGGCTTGGTGGCGCCCGGACGTGAACCCGGTGCTCCCACCTCTCGCGTATCACACGGCCGCGTTGACCGGCGACAAGATCTTCCTCTTCGGGGGCTCGTCGAAGGACATGCTGTACAACGACGTGATGATGCTCGACACGACCTCTTCGGCGTGGAAGGTCGTGCAGGAGGGCGCCGCGGCCAAGCTGCCGTGTCGCCGCCGTCACTCCGCGTCCCGAGGGTCGGGCACCCGCATCCTCGTCTTCGGCGGCTGGGATGGCGCGCGCACGTGCGGCGAGCTGCTCGAGCTCGAGACGTCGGACTGGATCCGCTCCGACAACGTGCCGCGCGGGCGCGCGCCGCCGAAGCCGACGGTCAACGATGGCACCGGCGGCGGCGGCGGCGGCGGCGGCGGCGGCGGCACGCTCGTGCTCTCCGGCAACGGCACGCCGGCAGCGGCCGCCGCCACCAGGGGCGGCGGCGGCGGCAGCGTAGGCGTAGACACCAGCGCCCGCGGCGGCTTCGCGAGCGCGGCGGGCGGGCGCACGACTGACGAGGCGCGCGAGCGCTGGGAGGCGTCGACCGCCGACGAGATCAAGAAACTACGCGGCGAGCTCGCGCGGCTGAAGATGAGCAACGAAGTCCTCACCAAGGAGCTGCACAAGATGAAGACGCTTGTCGGCGCCGCGAATCCTGCCGCCGACGGCGCCGGTGTCGACGTCGACGCGCTCGCCTCCAAGCGCGAGCTCGAGTCGATCCGTGTCGAGCTGAGCAAGCTGCGGCGGCAGGGATCGCAGGACCACGAGGCGCTTCGCCTCGAGGTGCAGCAGATCAAGCGCGCGCTCGCGGTGCAAAAGGCGATGGCGGCCGCGGAGTGAAGTTCGTGTACTCTACCGCTTGTCAAACAAAAGTAGTAGGAATTCCTACCCAAAACGAGCGGCCTCTCTCCCGTCAGAGCGCTCGACCACTCTCTTGCTGCGTTGACTTAGTTGCCCAAGGAGCTAGTAATCTAATACCACCCTCCGTACATGAAGTGTGCACTCGCTAGCATTTCTTATGAGGACCGATGGCATTTCGCCTTCTCGACCAAATTATCGCCATGGTGGCGGCCACTGAGGGTGGTAACATGTTCAAGATGCCGCATAGTGGCCTCAGGGCCAAGATGCGGGCCGATGGCTGGGACATTTGAGTCGATTTCCGACTCGATTTGTGTGTGTTTTCGGCCCGAAAATCGCGGTTTTCGCGATGTTAAACTCGACACTTGTCGCCAGCCCTCGATCTTTGGCTCTATATAGATAGCCCCGGGCAAGCTCTCCACTCGCCACCGCCACACCTTTGAGCGATTCGGCCGTCCTGAGAAATGCTAGCGAGTGCACACTTCATGTATACGGAGGGTGGTAGACAGTTGTCAAAAGTGGCTCAGGAACCTATCTTAGTTGTTAGCATGGCGCCGAGCGGTTTTGCTTGTGCTAGCAGACGAGTCTGACTCGCCGATTTCCGAGGCTACAGCGGTTATGATGCGCCGCCTGCAGCACGGCGAGCACGAGCGCTACTATGCCAATGAGGTGGTGTACGAGATGCGTTGGTCGCTGGAGGCCCCTCTCACCGAGCACATGGCGTCTGGCGCTGCACATGGCGGGCCGATCGCATTGCTGCGAGACGGTGGTGTGACGGCCGGGGCGCGACTGCTCGTCTTCAACGCGGCGGGTGCAGCGCTCGGCGCGTGGGACTGGCAGTATGGCCGAGTGCTCACGATTGGCTGGACGTCTGAGCTGCAGCTCGTGACGGTGCTTGAAACCGCGCGTGTGATGGTGTGGAGCATGCAGGGTGAGCGGCTCGCCTCGTTCGCGCTGAGCGCCGAGTGCGAGCAGCAGGGGCTGCTCCACTGCGCGCTGTGGCCCGGCGGCCTCCTGGCCATCACGCAGGCGTACCGCGTCGTCGCCCTCCTCGGCTGGGAGGAACGGCGGGTGCTCAAGCTCGCGCAGCCGATGCTCGGCAGCCCGCCGACGACCTTCGCCGTGTTGCCGCCGGCCCCGGCGGCGGGGCGCGCGCAGCCCGAGGCGCTCATTGCGACGGCGTCGCGCACCATCCTTCTCGTCACCGAGGCGGAAGTCGCCGATCAGTTGCTTTCCACCGGACCGTTCACGCGGATCGTACCTGCGCCAAATGGCAAGTTCATCGCCGCTTTCTCTGCTGCGGGCTCGCTCTTCGTGTACACGAAGGACTTCTCGCGCCACCTCTCCGAGTTCGTCACGAAGATGCCCCGTGCTCCGCGTGAGCTCGTCTGGTGTGGCGTCGACTCACTCGTGCTCCACTGGGAAGCACTGCTGCTTATGGTAGGTCCATTCGGAGACTGGATCAAGTGCGCCCCACGCCCACGCCCGCGATCACGCCCACGCCCACGCCATGCGGCATGCGACGCGATCAGCCGCTGGCGCTAGCGCCAAACGCGTATCGGCTGATTGCTGGTTGCGAGCGCAGGTACGAATATGCCGAGCCGCTGCTGCTGTTCCCCGAAATCGATGGCGTGCGCATCGTCGGGCCAAAGCGAACCGAGCTGCTACGCCGTGTTGCCGACGCCACGGAAGGCGCGCTCCGCGTGGGCTCGCGCGCGCCCGCTGCGCGGCTGATCGCGGCCAGCGAGGCGTTCGACGAGGGCGACGCCGCGTCCGAGGAGATGCGTGATGCTATCGGCGAAGAGGGCATCGCCGAGGGCGTGCTCGCATGCGTGCGCGCCGCCGAGTTTGAGCTCAGTGCGAAGCTGCAGCAACGGCTGGTGCGCGCAGCGCGGTACGGCAAGGTGTACGTCGAGGACCGCATCGATTCGCCCTCGTTCGCACGCGCGCTCCGCCGGATCGAGGTGGCTCCCGCGGCCGAGCATCCTCCCTAGTGCCCTCGCTCCGCCAGCTGACACCCAGCACCCACACGCCGACCCTACGCCATCGCACTCAGCACCACCGCACGGCGTAGGTTCTCAACGCGGTGCGTGCGCCCCACGTCGGCCGACTTCTTACCGCGCAGCAGTACGCGTCCGTCGGTTCCCAGCGTGTGATACTCTCGCTGCTGCCGCAGGCGCGCCACCCTGCTCTGACTCAACCGGCCTCTCCGCCACTCCACACACTCCCGCCACTCCCGCCAACCCTCCCCCATCCATCGCTGGCGGCGCAGGCCGAGCACGAGCTCGCGCTGCGCATTGCCAGGCAACTTAACTTGAAGGCGCTACCGCCGCTGATCGCCCACGACTGGTCGATCGGCCGCATACGCGCCGCTGCCGCCTCCGAGCCCGACGCCAGCCTACTTGCCGCTCTCAGCGAGAAGCTCGCCGCCGTGGTGGGAGCGTCGTTCGCGGGCGCGGCAACGGAGGCGCACCGCGTCGGGCGGTCGACGCTAGCAACGATGCTACTCGAGTACGAACCTCGTCCGGCGCGGCAGGTAATCCGCCCGCAAGTGTCTCACCCGGGCAGACCGACCATGCCGCGAATCGTCCTCCCTGCTTGTCACCGGCAGGTGCCGCTACTCCTCGAGATGGGCGAAACGCACGTGGCACTCAGCAAGGCGGCTGCTTCCGGCGACACGGACTTGCTCTACCTTGCACTGCTGCACGGGATGGTTGCCGTCGACGCAAAACAGCTGAATGCCACCGACTTCTTCCGCATGTGCGCCCTGACGCCTCCCGCGCAGCAGCTGCTTGTCGGGTAGCAACGGAGGCACGAAACCGGAAGCCACAGCCACCCCGATCCGATCGCGGCCTTGTATTCACCCCCGTCCCCTGCCATGCGCGCGACGCAACAACAGCTACGCCGGGCGCCGCGAGCGCGACCTGCTCAAGTCTTTCTACTACTTTCTGCACCAGTCGGCGCCGGCGGGCGCGGCGGCGCCGGCAGGGCAGTCGGCGGCAGCGCTCGCCGTCGCTGAGGCCTACCGCGCGGCTGAATGGAAGCAGCGGCGGAAAGGTCTCGAGATCGCGCTCGGCTTCTACCGTGAAGAGACGGGCGGCCGCGACGCGGCGGGTGCGCTCTCGGCGACTCTCTCGAAGGCGACCGACGACCAGCTCGCACTCCTCGAGGTGCAGAAGGTGCTTGAACGCGACGGCGCGAACGCGAAGGCGCCGCCTGGCTCAGCGGCACTCGGTGCCACCGGGAGCACCCGCGGTGGCGAGCCGATGAGCGGCGGCTACCGCTTCGTCGACACGCCGCTGAACGAGACGCTGTATCGTTGCTTCTGCTTCGGCCTCGACAAACATGCCGAGAAGGTGCGCTCGCAGTTCAAGGTGCCAGATAAGCGGTGGTGGCCGATCAAGATGCGCGGCCTCGCGCACGCACACGCGTGGACGGCGCTCTGGGAGTTTGGCGCGAGCAAGAAGTCTCCCGTCGGGTACGGCTTCTTCGCCGAGGCGTGCGCCGCACAGGGCGCGCCGCGCGAGGCGGCACGATACGCGGCCAGAATGCCCGCCGCGGATGCCGTTGCGCTCCTCGTTCGCCTCGGCCTCCTCGACGACGCACGGATCATCGCGGCGCAGCACCGCGAGAAGCACCCCGAACTGCTCGGACTCGTTGCATCCACGATTCCACGTGATCTCGGGGCGCGCACGTAGAGACACATCCTTAGGATTTTTTACCTGCTAGGAATTCCTAGACGCTAAGGCACGCACTGAGAGTGGAAGTGCTCGGCCTACAGTAGGACTTGCTAGGCGATGGCGTCTGTCATTTCCGACGAGCTGCCCACGGCGTTCGACGTCGCGTGTTCTGAAAGGCTCGAGCGCTTCATGGAGGAGGCGTCCCCACTCGAGACTGCCGACGAGCAGCTCAAAAGGCAGCAAATCCTCGCAGCGCTGGCTGCAATCTTCCAGGACTGGGTGCGCTCGGTGTGCCTGTCGAAGGGGCTGACGGCCGACGTCGCCGACCGCGCGGGAGGGCAGGTGTACACCTCAGGCTCGTACCGTCTAGGCATCAACGAGAAGGGGATGGACATCGACACGATCTGCGTCGCACCTCGCCACGTGACTCGCGAAGACTTCTTTGACTCGCTCAAAGTGATCCTCGAGGACCACGACTCGGTCGAGAATCTCTCGTCGATCGAATCGGCCGTCGTCCCGATCATCACCTTCGATTTTGATAGCGTGAATATCGACCTGCTCTTCGCGAGCCTGCCCGTCGACGCTGTGCCGCGCGACTTCGACATCAACGACGACAACGTGCTCCGCGGCGCCGACGTCGGCTCGGAGAAGTCGCTCAATGGCCCACGCGCCACGAATATGATCGAGCGGCTCGTGCCTTCTTTTGACTCGTTCATCCGCGTGCTGCGCTGTGTGCGGCTCTGGGCGAAGCGGCGCGGCCTGTACTCGAATAAGATGGGCTATTTCGGCGGGATCAACTGCAACATCCTCACGGCCTTCGTCTGTCAGCTGTATCCGCGCGCCGCGCCCTCGCTCCTGCTTGAACGCTTCTTTTTCATCCTGCGCGACTGGAAGTGGCCGACGGTGAGCCGCGCGGGGAGCGCCACGACGGCCGCGCAAGCGGCCCTCCCAAGTAGCGAGGCCGCTCCTCAGCGCATGCGTTTTCGCGAGCAGCCTATCATGCTCACTCCGCCGTACGACGCCGGTCTCGGGCTGGAGGTCTGGGACCCCCAGAACGGCAATAATCGCTTCCACTCGATGCCAATCCTCACGCCCGCCTACCCGTCGATGAACTCGTCGATGTCGGTCTCCCGTGGGACGCTCGAGGTGATTCGGGCGGAGATGAGCATCGCGCACGATAAGGTGCACGCATCTTCCTTCAGTTGCGTCGGAACGCCGCCAACCCAAACTGCACGCCCCGCGCGGCAGATGCGTGCCATCCTCGAGACACGCCGCGGCGATGGTTGGGAGGATCTCTTTGAGCCGACCGATTTCGTCGTTGCTCACCAGAAATACATCGCCTGCGAGATCTATGTCTCCGACTTTCCGAACAAGCAAGCGCAGGCTGAAGCTCTCCGCGCGTGGTCCGGGTGCGCGTGCCCGTGTGCATCACTACTTCGCTATCGTTTCGCCCCTCCTTGTCTCATCCGGGCGCTCTGAGCAGGTACGTCGAGTCGCGCGTGCGGAAGCTGGCGGACAATCTGTCCTACCTGCCGCTCTGCCGCATCCGGCTGTTGCCGAAGAAGCTTCCTCTTCTCACCGTCGGTGGGCACGAAGGAGTGAGCTATCTCGTCGGCTTCGACGTCGACCGCGAGCGATTGCGCGGCGACGAGCTGCACATGACGAACCAGGTGGAGGCCTTCCGCGAGGAAGTCGTCCACGGCGCGCTTCGCTCAGGAGTTGCGACCGAGGCGACCGTCGAGCGATACCGGCTCAAGTTCGCCTCGTTCGCGTCGTGGCGGGACCTGCCCGACGCGGCGTGCGAGCTCGTTGGCGGTCGTGCGGCCGCGAGAGCATTGCGCAAGCGACTTGTCGAGGCGAGGCGTGCCGAGGCGGCGGCGCGCGGTGAGATGTTACCGGGTGAGCAGCGGCGCGCGCTCGCGCAGGCCCAGGCGCAGGCAGCAGCGGGCGCCGACGCCACGGACGCGGGTGAGGCGGCCGCGAGTTCGGGCAGCGCAAGCGCCGGCGCGGGCGAGAAGCGGCTTTTGGCCGGCGAATCGGAGGCGAATGCGCCGCCGGCGAAGGCGGCACGCGCCGCTGACGACCAGGCGGTCCCACAGCTGCCGATCCAGGCAGGTGTGCACGAGCTCCAAGACGAGGAGTCGCAGCTGGCAACCGCAGCCCCTCGTGCGCTCGGCAGCGGGCGCGCCCGCGTCGCGCTGTGCCTAGAATGACACACGATTTTGATCCGATTAACGACAGGGGGATTTGACTCTATTAGCCGGGTTGTCGCGGCACCGCCGCCTGCCCCTGCGCCTCGAACGCGTGCGCAAGGTGCTCAAGCGACACGCCTGTGCCGGCCGCGGACGCTGCGTTGTCGTCTTCCGCGGCCAGTGAGGTGGGCCCGCCGAGTGCGGCCGCGGCCGCCTCACGCTGTGCGGCGTCGCATTCCAAGGCCTCTGCACGCGGCACGGCCGCGGACAGAGCCCTGGCGCCCGCCCGTTGCAGGTCTTCGAGCAGCTGTTTCTTCAGTGCCGACTGCGCCTCGAAGAGGCCGATGAGCTCTTCGCGTGCCTGCTGCGCCCGCAGCGAGTTCAGCAGGTGCTCGAGGTTCAGGAAGAGCTCGCGGATCTCGGCAGCGCCGCCGTAGGCGACCGGCTGCGCGTCCGCGAGCGCGGGCACCAATCGCCCAAAGGTGCTGAGGAGCAGCGCGTTCAGACGGCGCAGCTCGGTGCACGGTGGCACATCCTCGGAGTACTGCTGGTGCTCAAGCGGCAACGGCATTACTTCGGTGTCCGACACCGTGCGCGCGACGCCGTAGGTGGAGAGCTCGCTGTCGACGGGCACGGGCGGGTGGAGAGGGGTGGCGTGGACTTGCACCGCTCGGAACCAAGACGGCGGCGGTGGAAACACATCCGCTGCGTCGGACATCCTCGAGGAGAGCAGAGCAAGTTTTACACGCGTTAAAACCGTACCAGAGAAAGCTATCTGTAAGCACTGTAAGCACTAAAGACTCGCATCGCGCGAGAGAGGGATTGTCCCCCTGATTCCGAAGCGTTCGCCAGGCCGAGCGTGTCGAATCGGGTATCCCGCCGGTTCTCGACCTAGCCGCATCGCCAGTCGCGTGCAATACGCTTCCAGGAGGGCAAGAGTGGGACGAGTGCCGACGATCAGCCTTGTGAGGCCAACCCCCTGTAGAGCGAGAAAGCTATCGGAATTCCTACTATGCATAATAGGACTTCCTAATTTGTTACGACCTCTCGCACTTCAAGCGTCCCAACGGCTTCACCGTCGTGCACGACTCACTCCTCTCGAAACTGAAGTGACGTGCGCATTGAATTCTGACCGATTAGCTCCGATTTTGCAGAGGCCGGCTCCTCTGCAGGCTCCGGCGATTCCAAAGAGCATGGTGTGTAGACTCAGAGAGAGCATGGTGTAGAATGCTTCGGCCGAACGTTTGCCTGACCATCTACGGTAGGTGCTCACCGCTCGAGGCGCGAATGCGGCGTCGCGCTTTCACGGACACCTGCTCCGCACGCTCTGCCACACAAAAAGAGACAGCGCCGCCGCAACAACAGTCCGTCTACAGTAGCTGAGTCCGTCTACAGTAGCTGTCTCACCAAGCCGCGTGCACTAGTAACACAGCCGGGCACGCATGGTTCTTCATGTGTGAAAAGCATTACGACTCTGTGTGTGCCTCTACCCTCGTGTTGTGTTCGTGGTGCGGGTGCTCATCGATAAGTCGTCCTATAAACTCTTAGCTCACGGCGGCTAGGTGTTGGTCGCGCGCGTGAAGATTGCCTGGTGCTTGTGCGTCAATATCGGGCCTGCGCGGCGAGCACGGACGCTGCGTGTCTGCGAGCCGCGGGCAGGGGCGGGGCGGCAGCGGGAGCGGGGGCGGACGCGGCGGCGGCGGCGGCGGCGGCGGCGGCGGCGGCGGCGGCGGCGGCGGCGGCGGCGGCGGCGGCGGCGGCGGCGGCGGCGGCGGCGCACGGATGAGGCCCTTGCTGAGCAGCTCCCGCACGGCTTTCCGGGCCAGCGAACCATTGACCTTCAATTTCTCGGAGATGATCGACGGAGTGATGAGCTTCTGCTTGGGCACGTCGGCGATCATTTTGTCGTAGGTGGCCTTGTCGAAGAGCACCAGGTTCTGAAGCTTCTCCTTCACCTTCCCCTTGCTCCACTTCTTCTTCTTCGCCTTGCCGCCACCGCCGCCAGCCTTCTTCTGCGCGGCAGAAAACGCGCGGCGCACGTGGGGGTTGAGAGGAGGGTGCGCGCGCGCGCAGAATTGGAGGGGCTACTCGCGCGACGCACCGCACCGCCTGACTTCTTGTCGTCCTTCTTCGCCGGCATTCTGGCGGCCTTGCACTACGGCTGAAGCAGCCCGGCTCGCTCCGTGGCGTGCGTCGACTCTGTACTGCAAGTAGTGGAGTTTAGGAATCACCTGCGCTTGCTCCGTCGCCGGCAGCAAGTTCTTCTTTGTGTTTTTCGAAAGGACAGGTGGTTTGTCATGACGGATCGCCTGGGGCGTCGCCGAAGCATCGCACGCCCGCTCCCGCCGAAGCAGGCGCCATTCAGCAAGCGTGCGTACCAGTCTTCAGCGGCGGAGCCATTGTCCCAGGTCTGGTCGCGCTCACAGAAGGATGCAGCAGGCGAGCGGCTCGATGCTCGCGGCGGCAGCGCCGGCGCTGCGATGGACGGGTGCCCAGCTGCGACAGGCCTCCCAGATTCCCAACGCCTCGGCGCGCGGCAGGTGGGTGTCGCGGTCGAGCTCGGCACTGGCGGCATCTGGGAGCCAATCCTCTCGACGCAGGAGTGGAACCGGCTGCGCCCCGACCTGGACCTCAACCCCGTCTCCACTGGCGATGCTGAGCCTCACAGCGACGACGTGTGGCGCGGCACGGCTGGCGGCCCTGCGACCAAGGCGCTCGGCGACATGAACGCTGTG
>Ga0163111_10003475_pt1 | contig 10178 bp, 12 predicted proteins | sample CRUFie1St18metaG_FD_109645 | JGI IMG/M metagenome (GOLD analysis project Ga0163111, IMG submission 109645) | Marine microbial communities from the Costa Rica Dome - CRUD Field 142mm St18 metaG | ecosystem: Environmental > Aquatic > Marine > Oceanic > Photic zone | place: Costa Rica: the Eastern... | reverse complement strand
GGATACACCCATCTTTTCTTCCTCAAGAATACGAATATCATTCATGGCTTTGATTAACCTTGCCTCTATTCCTGATTGTCCATCCGTAACTGACTCAATACCAAAAGCTTCAAGTTTTAATCTCATTTGAGAATAAGATTTTCTAAAGTCTACAGCTTCAGCGTTAGCTGCCATTAGACTTGTCCTAAGATTTGAATTTATCTTTTCCAAGCTAGCTATCTTCTTCTCCGATACATCGCTACTTTTTAAAGATGCTTCTAGAGCAGTTTTTAACTCTTTTATTTCAATTATTTTTTCCTCTGAAAAAACCACAGTCGAGCCAACAGAATTAGCGCAAACTAAAACTGCAAACTTTATTAACATGTGATACTTCTTCATCAGATTTAAAAAATAAATTACTTCTTACCTACTCCACCATGAGCAATAAATTTCCTCGTTGGTGAAAATTCACCAAGCTTGTGTCCAACCATGTTTTCTGAAACGTAAACACTTACAAAATCTTTTCCGTTATGAACCAAGAACGTGTGCCCAACGAAATCAGGAGAAATAATTGACTTCCTTGACCATGTTTTAATTGGTTTATTTTTTCCTGATTCATTCATAGCATCAATTTTCAGAAGTAGCTTCTGATCTATGAAAGGTCCTTTCTTTAGTGATCTGCCCATAATTGCTTTGAAATTATTTTAGTTTTAATTTATCTATTGCGACTGTTTTTTGTCTTACGCCTCTGAACAATATACTTGCTACTAGCCTTATATTTCTTTCTTGTTTTTTGACCCTTAACATGGCCCCACGGACTTTTTAGATGTTGTCTACCTCCACCCGACTTTGATTTTCCTTCACCTCCTCCATTAGGATGGTCAACTGGATTCATACACATACCTCTAACGGTTGGTCTAATTCCTAGCCATCTAGTTCTTCCTGCTTTACCTGCAACTATATCTCCATGGTTAATATTTCCAACTCTACCAATCGTACAATAGCAGGCAGAGTTAATCTTTCTTATTTCACCTGAAGGCAATTTTACTAACGCGTACTTACCCTCCATATTTGACAGCGTTGCTTGTCCACCCGCACTTCTTGCGATACTTCCTCCTCTTCCAGGAATTAGCTCAACATTGTGAATATCTGAACCAAGGGGAACATTTGATAACGGCATGGCATTGCCGACTTTAGGGGGTGCATTTTCTCCAGCCTCAACTTTCGCACCAACCTCTAATCCTACTGGTGCTATTATATATGATTTAACACCATCTTCATAAGTAATAAGTGCTATTCTCGCTGAACGGTTCGGATCGTATTCAATACTCTCAACCTTTGCACTGACATCTCTTTTCATTCTCTTAAAATCTACCAAGCGGTATTTACGCTTGTGCCCACCTCCACGGTGTCTGCATGTAATTCTTCCTCTATTGTTACGTCCACCACTTTTCTTTAAAGGGAAGCAAAGTGACTTCTCAGGAGAATCTTTAGTAATCTCCTCAAAGCTCGGAAGCTCCTTGTAGCGACTTGATGGTGTGTAAGGTCTAAATTTCTTTAATGCCATTTCCTTTAATTTTTAAAATTATACAATATCAATTACTTCTCCATCCTTCAGCTTAACGTATGCCTTCTTCCAATTTGCTCTTTTTCCCATAACAGGACTTGTTCTCCCTCTTTTTTTCTTACCTTCGTAATTTGCTGTTCTAACAGACAAAACTTCCTTTCCTAAAACTCTCTTAACTGCCTCCTTGATTTCTATCTTCGTAGCCTTGGGGTCGACTTCAAATACGTATACATTATCCTCGGTTAATATCTGCGCTTTTTCGCTATTGACCTGAATCGTCTTAAGTACTCTATGAATATCTTTCATCTTAGTATCGTCTATTTATAAAATTAAAGCGTTGTCCTTCTAGAAAGTGTCGGCATCGCATCTTCAGTAATTATTATCTTATCAAAACCCAGTAGCTGCTCTGTGTTTACGTCTAAATCTGTTACCAGTTGTGATTCTCCAACATTTCTTGCGGACAAATAAGTGTCAGCTGTGAATTTATTAGAAATGACCAGACAATTTAAAGTGCCGGCAATATCTACTAATTTAGAAACGAATGTTTTAGTCTTTATTTCATCAATCTTAAACTCATCAACAACTAAAACATCTTCAGAAGATATACGGTTACTGATCGCAGCTGAAAACGCCCTTTTCTTTGTCTTTTGATTGACATTTTTAGAGTAATCCCTTGGTCTTGGCCCGAAAACAACACCACCGCCCCTATGTAATGGAGATGCGTTACCTCCTTGTCTAGCATTACCAGTTCCCTTCTGTCTAAATGGCTTTTTACCTGACCAAGCAACTTCACCACGGGTCTTGGTGTTAGCTGTTCCTGATCGTCTATTGGCTCGCATTGCTACAACGACATCATGTACAGCCTGCTCCCCAGAACCTTCTTCTGAAACAACAATGTTAGCTGCTTTTGCAGCTTCAATAGTTAATACGTTCGTGGACATTTTGTTTAAATTCTATATGGGTTTATTTCTATTATTTTTTTAAGGCAGGTCTAATTACTACATAACCACCCTTGGCTCCTGGTACCGCGCCACTAATAAGAAGGACGTTATCCGATGGCCGAGACTGCACGACTTTCAAATTCTGAACAGTCACCTTTTTCCCACCCATTCTTCCAGGCATTTTAGTGTTTTTCCATACTCTTCCAGGAGTTGATCCCGCACCAATACTACCAGGTCTTCTGTGCATCATAGATCCATGTGATTGTGGCAGACCTCCAAAATTATATTTCCTGTATACACCCTGAAATCCTTTACCTTTTGTTGTTCCAATAATGTCAACAAATTGACCGTCTTCAAACATCTCTGCAGTTGGATTCTGTATATCCTCGGGTAAATCACTCCCATTTGGATATCTAAACTCTCGAACAAACCTCTTTGCTTCTGAATTATGCTTATTAAAATGCCCTTCCCTTGCTTTTGTTACTCTTGTCTTCTTTTGTGTTTCATAGCCAACCTGTACAGCAGTGTACCCGTCTGTCTCTTTGGTTCTTTTCTGTAAAACAGTATTCCCGCTTACATCGATGACAGTAACTGGTATCATTGCACCATTTTCATCATAGACTCGAGTCATGCCGATTTTCTTGCCTAATATTCCTATGCTCATATCCTGTTAGGGTCTTAGCGAACTTCGCTTTAAATTTTTATTATTGTTTAATTTTTTAAATATTTTTTAAGTCTTAAAGCTTAATTAATATCTCAACTCCAGAGGGTAAACTTAGCTTCTTGAGTTCTTCCATTGTATGACCACTCGGGTTAAGTATATCGAGCAATCTCTTATGAGTTCTTATCTCAAATTGCTCTGCAGATTTCTTATTTACGTGCGGCGATCTATTAACGCTGAATTTTTCAACTCTAGTTGGCAAAGGTATAGGTCCAGCTAATCTTGATCCTGTCCTTTTAACAGTATCAACAATTTCCAAAGTCGCCTTGTCAAGCATACGATAATCATAGCTCTTTAGTCGGATTCTAATTGTCTGTTGTTTTTCCATTTTCCAGTTATTTAAATCTTATGCATATGCGAGAGCAACTCCGCCCCGCTTTTCTATCAAATCATTAACTATCGCATCAGGTACATTCTCAAAGTGAGATGGCTCCATTGAATAACTCGCACGCCCTGATGAAAGAGTTCTTATGTCCGTAGAGTATCCGAACATTTCAGCAAGTGGCACCTCTGCTTTTATTATACTCACGTTATTGCGAGTTCCAATTTCTCCTATCCTTCCACGTCGACGATTCAAATCCCCCATGATATCTCCTTGGAACTCATCGGGAGTCGTACATTCAACATCCATCATAGGTTCAAGCATTTTGCAATTAGCTTCTCTAAAAGCATTCTTCATTGCGAAAATTGCAGCCATTTTAAATGACTGTTCATTCGAATCTACGTCATGACTGGATCCATCAAGTAAATCCACGTGAACATCAACCACTTGATATCCTGCAATAATCCCAGATATCATTGCCTCTTTAATGCCTGCCAAGCATGCATTAATAAATTCTCTTGGAATGGCTCCACCTACCACTTTATTTTCAGTTGTCAGTCCACTTCCTCTTTCGTTTGGATAAACCTTTAATATAACGTGACCATACTGACCTCGACCGCCAGTTTGTTTTTTTAGCAGCCCCTCTCCCTCTGCCTCGTTAGTTATAGTTTCTCTGTAAGCTATTTGAGGCTTACCTGCGTTAGTTACAACACCAAACTCCCTTTTCATCCTGTCTTGAATAACCTCAAGATGAAGCTCCCCCATACCAGAAATTATAGTTTGCCCTGTTTCCTCGTCTGATTTAACCACAAACGTGGGGTCTTCTTCTCCTAATCGCTGAAGAGCAACTGCCATTTTTTCTTGGTCGGCTGTGGTCTTTGGCTCGACTGACATTGCAATAACTGGTTCCGGAAATGACGGTGGCTCAAGCAGTACATCTTGTGAAGGAGAACATAAAGTATCACCAGTAGTTATATTTTTTATTCCGACTATCGCTGCAATATCACCTGCATAGCATGTATCTATATCCTTATGCTCATCTGCCTGAATTTGAATCAACCTTCCAACTCTTTCTTTGCGTCTAGTTCTGGGGTTATACACTTGATCCCCCTTTGAAACGGTACCGGAATAAACTCTAAAAAATACGAGCTTTCCAACAAATTTGTCACTCCATAGTTTAAATGCTAACGAGCAAAACTTGGCGTTATCATCAGTTACTATCTTAACTTTTTGGGTTTCATCATTTGTCTTCTGAGCCTCAGTTGAATCAATATCTAATGGGCTTGGCAGGTAATCAATCACAGCGTCCAAGGTCGCCTGCACACCCTTATTTTTAAAAGCAGATCCACCACAAACAGGTATTATCTTATTTTTGATCGTTGCACGCCTCAAAGCAGCCTTTATTTCAATCGCGCTTATTTCTTTTTCCTCCAAGTACAATGTTCCAATCTCCTCATCTGAATCAATCAACTTTTCGAGCAGTTTAGAGTATGCTTGATCAGCAATTAACTTTTCATCATCTTTAAGATCTCTGACCTCGTAAGTTGATCCAAGCGCATCACTATCAGAGTAAACGACAGCTTTTTTATTAATTACATCAATTTGACCAATTAGAGAATCTTCAGCTCCAATTGGAATTAGTACGGGAGCAGCATTAGCACCAAGCTTATTTTCTATGTCTTTAACTACATTATCAAAGTCAGCCCCTACCCTGTCCATCTTGTTAACGAAAACAATTCTTGGAACATCATATTTGTCTGCTTGTCTCCATACAGTTTCAGATTGAGGTTGGACCCCAGCTACCCCACAAAAGACTACTACTGCTCCATCTAGAACTCTCAATGATCGTTCAACCTCAGCCGTAAAATCCACATGGCCTGGTGTATCAATTATATTGACCCTCTGCTCAATATCTTGAAATGATTTATACACCCCCTTTGATTCCATTTGCTTCCAGGAACACGTAACTGCTGCAGAAGTGATCGTTATTCCTCTCTCCTGCTCTTGTTCCATCCAATCCGTGGTAGCCTGACCGTCGTGCACCTCACCTATGCGGTGAATCATTCCCGTGTAAAAGAGAACCCTCTCTGTAAGAGTAGTCTTCCCCGCATCAATGTGCGCGCATATCCCGATGTTGCGCGTGCGCTGCAACGGAAAATCACGTTTTGGGGAATTGGGGTTATCTGACACTATAAAAAAAATAAAACTACCAACGGAAATGTGCGAACGCTCTATTGGCTTGAGCCATTTTGTGCATTTCGTCGCGTTTTCGAACTGCATTACCACTATTGGAGGCCGCATCCCTAACTTCGTTTGCTAATGCAACATGCATAGGGGTTCCTTTACGAGATCTAGCAAAACTAACAATCCAACGAATAGCTAACGATTCTTGCCTGTTGGCGGCAACTTCAAGAGGCACTTGGTAAGTGGCTCCTCCAACCCTGCGGGATTTAACCTCAACTCTTGGCTTAGCATTTTCTACAGCGCGGGTTAAACTTTCAAGAGGATCTACAGTATCTGATCCCTCATTTGATTTATCAATAGCCGAATAAACAATCCTTTCTGCTAAGGATTTTTTACCATCTCCCATCACAGTACTGACCAATTTAGCAACTAATTCGCTATCATATCTTGGATCTTTGACTGCAATCTTTTTCTTAACTCTTCTTCTACGCGACATAATCTATTATATCTTTAAATTTTTAACTAGCTTTAGGTCTTTTAGCTCCATACTTCGACCTTGATTGTTTTCTGTTATCTACACCAAGAGTATCAAGAGCACCGCGGACTACATGATAACGAACACCTGGTAAGTCCTTAGCTCTTCCACCTCGAACAAGCACTATCGAGTGCTCCTGTAAATTGTGCCCTTCACCTCCGATGTAAGCAATAACCTCCTGACCATTAGTGAGGCGGACTTTTGCAACTTTACGAAGAGCCGAGTTAGGCTTCTTGGGTGTCCTTGTATAAACCTGAAGACAAACCCCTCGGCGCTGAGGGCAGTTAGATAGCGCAGGAGATTTAGATTTTTCAAAAGGCGATTTTCGACCTTGGCGTACTAATTGATTTATTGTTGGCATGGTGTTTTAAAAATTGTCTTGGGGAAAGAAGCCGAGACGACACGCATGAACATTGGCTAGCAACCAAATGAGCGGAGTGTCGGCCCGTCGTCTATAATTAAACAAATTAATGAAAAAAATAGAGCGCAACCGTCCCAAAATGGGATCGCGAACATAGTATTAAAATGCTATTTATCAAGCATTAAGCTCTTTATTTTAAAATAAATTTTGATTTTTTTGTAATTTTACTGCAAGTCGTTCTTTATATGTGACTTACATCAATAAGAACACGAAATAACAAGTTTTCAAAAAACTCCAAATCAATGATATTTCCTTAACAATTTGAGTTACCGCCCCTGACTTTCAGTAAGCCCCACACTTTTGAGAAAGCAGGGACGGCAAGGCCGTTATGACCAAATTTTATAATGACATCGATTAGCCAAATGGTTAAATCGATAAATTCATTGATAACATCATTTATTTCAATATTACTAAATTTCGTTATGAAAAAATATTGATTATATTATCTGGCCAATCTGGATATTAGGCCATTATAACTTTCGAGTTATTTTATAATAAAAAGAACTCAAAAAGGTTTAGTTTTTTACAAGTAAAATTAAGCGCATACGCTTAATATTGAACTAGTTAGTAAGTTTTAATTGTGCCGAGAATTCACTAGGGATCACTACCCTGTTAAACCCATCTAGGAAGTAGATTCTAGCATTCACATCTCCAACCCTACCTTTTTCATAGATGGCCGCCGTAATGTAATAGTTCCGATCAGGATTCGCTTTTGATTTATCGCCCAGCTCAAATGTAAATCTCTTCAAACCAGGCCCAAAGGGAACCTCTTCTATTATTTGCTCAGCAAATAGATCCGCCGCCTTATCGGCGATCCGAGGATCATATTCCCACAACCGTACCCAAGCGCTGACACTTTGGTCTCCTAATTGGGGGGCTCTCTGAAAGGTCAAAATACCATGAACTGCACTCTCCAAATCTTCTACGTTATCAGCCGTAACAATGCGGAAGAACCCATTTAATCCACGCCAATTCGGTAAAGGTAAAAGCCATACATGCTCCTCCCCGTCCCCCTGTCTAACTCCCAAGGCCGACCAATCCAACATGTTCATCGAACCATAGAGTTTATAAGCTACTCCAGGCTTGCTGAAAACAGTAAGTTCCATCTGAGCCCCCGCCTTACGGCGAATTTCTAAGTCCTTTGCAGAAGGCTCAGCAATAGTATCTGCTTTCACAAAATGGGCAGTGATCGGTTTGATTTCTTGAGTATAGAATAACCTTGGGTCGTAAGTGTGAACATAGAGACTCTCTTCATGTTCTCCACGCGGATAAAGACTCCATGAACTAAAAACATAACCAGGTGCAGGAACCGCCTGATAATGCTCCACGATAGCGTCTTCAGCCTTTGAAGAAATTGAGAAATCAACCCTTCCACCCTCTACTGGAGAAGCCTGAGGCCAATAGAAAAAGCCTTGTCCGGGTAAAGGCATCACACTCAGCATGAACACCGATAAGCATATTAGCGCTGATCTATTCATCTTTTCCTAAAATATATCAAATTAATTAAATTTTAATAAGAAACATCCGATCTGAAGCCAAGGCAAATCCTCTTACTTTTTTTCTTACTTTTCCCTCACAGCCATAATCTAAAGTCCAAATGCAAGTCATTTGATGCATCATTGACCCAAAATCCATATACCTTTAATATTATAAATAGCCTTCAATCTTGAATGAATCCAAAAGCATCCATCATAACAGTCATTGCATCTGTTCAGATGTTATGCGCTGATGAAGCCAAGCAATTACACTGGAGCCTTTCCCCAATCAAGAACATCTCAGTGAATGAGTCTAAAGATCCATGGATCAAGAATCCTATCGACCAATTCGTTTTGGAAAAGTTAAAGGAGAATCATCTCAAGCCACAACCAGAAGCTGATCGCTACACATTGATGCGTCGACTTCATGCGGGTTTGACAGGAATACTGCCCTCAACAAGTGAAATTAATTCTTTTGTTAAAAACACTTCAACTGATGCCTATGAGAAGCTCATAGATAAACTTTTGTCAGATCCTCATTATGGTGAAAAATGGGCACGCCACTGGCTTGACGTTGCTCGGTTCGGTGAAAGTAATGGAATATTAACAGTAAACGAAGACAAGGTTCGCAATGATGCATGGAAGTATCGAGACGCTGTCATACAAGCATTTAATAATGATCTTCCTTTTGATCTTTTCGCTAAGTATCAACTCAATCCTCAATCAGACAATATTAGCTCAGAATACAGTGAACTAAGACAGTTTATTCATCTCGGCACCAGATTACAAAACAATGCTGATCCCAACGACAGGCAATTTCACAGGCTAAATGATATGGTATCAACGACTGGAAGTGCTTTCCTTGGTTTAACATTCGGTTGCGCTCGTTGCCATGACCATCCAGTCGATCCAATGTCGACAGAAGAATATTATCAGTTCACTTCTATATTCTTTGACCAATTCAATGAAAATCCAATTGCCTCTTCAAAGAGGATCCCTCTGAAAATCACTGAGCCTAGAGTACTAATCAAAGGCGACTGGAAATCTCCAGGTGAATCAGTTGAACCTGGTTTTCTAAAAATACTTATGCAAAAATCCGCCGACCATTGGTTAAGTGAAAACAATAAGATGGAAGGTTTAGGCAAATGGATCACCGATCCTGTTAATGGTTCTGGACAATTATTAGCGAGAGTCATAGTTAACCGATTATGGCACTACCATTTCGGGCAAGGACTTGTTAAAACTCCTAATGACTTTGGTAAAATAGGATCTGATCCAACTCATCCAGAATTACTTGACTGGCTATCCACACAACTAATTGAAAATAATTGGCAACTAGGTCATATACATAAATTAATTCTAACAAGCGGGACATACAGACAAAAAAATTCATCTTCTGCAAAATATATGAACATAGATTCCGAGAATCGCCTGCTTTGGCACAAAAAACCACAGCGGCTCGAAGCGGAAATAATTAGAGACCGCCTTCTCGACGTTGCGGGAGTATTAAAGAAGGAAATGCATGGAAAAAGCATTCCAGTGGGAGACTATAAGAAAGCACTTCCTGACCTTCCAAACAGTTGGCGTCGTTCAATTTACCTACAGGCTCACCGTTCAGTCCACCACCCAACTTTATCACTATTTAATTATCCAGACACTTCTGCAAGCGTGGGAGCAAGAAGCACTTCTACCGGTGAATCAAGTACACTATTCTCCTTAAACTCAAAATTTTTGTGGGACCTTTCAAAGCACTTTGCAGAAAGAATTAAAGAGGAAAGTACATCAAGCCCAACAGATTGGATCAAAAAAGCATACATGATCGCTCTTTCCAGACCCCCTAACGAACAAGAAATATCAATTGGAATGAGTATACTTAATGGGAAAGGTGATATGAATTTAATCAAGTTATGTCATCTCATATTCGGGCTTAATGAATTCATCTATATCCATTAATTGAATGAAGCAATGAAGCGCAGGTCATTTATAAAAAATTTAAGCATCAGTGGGGCTTCACTGAATTCAATTGCTAGCTC
>Ga0163111_10003474_pt1 | contig 10178 bp, 9 predicted proteins | sample CRUFie1St18metaG_FD_109645 | JGI IMG/M metagenome (GOLD analysis project Ga0163111, IMG submission 109645) | Marine microbial communities from the Costa Rica Dome - CRUD Field 142mm St18 metaG | ecosystem: Environmental > Aquatic > Marine > Oceanic > Photic zone | place: Costa Rica: the Eastern... | reverse complement strand
ATGAAAAAGATTTCTGGTACACTAAAGCTTGACCAAGCACAGTACCGTGAGCTTGAGGCTTTTGCTAAGTTTGGTTCTGACCTTGATGCAGCCACTACAGCCGTAATTGATAAAGGACAGCGTAATGTTGAAATTCTTAAACAGGGACAATACTCTCCCCTTAGAGTAGAAGAGCAAGCGGCTATTATTTTCTGTGGCACAAACGGATTATTAATGGATGTTCCTACCAATAAGGTCAAAGAATTTGAGCAAGAGTTTATATCTTACTTACACACAAAACACCAAGATATTCTTGATGCTTTAGCTGCCGGTAAACTGAACGATGATATTACAGATACATTACGTTCTGTATGTGCAGACTTATCTAAAAAATACGCAGCATAAAGGATGGCTAACTTAAAAGAAATACGGGCAAGAATCACTTCAGTAGGTTCTACTATGCAAATTACTAGTGCCATGAAAATGGTATCGGCAGCTAAACTCAAAAGAGCACAAGACGCCATTACTCAAATGCGTCCGTATGCCAATAAGTTGCGTGAATTATTAGTAAATCTGAGCTCTACACTAGAGTCTTCAGATAGCGGGGCCTACTCTGATGCCAGACCAGTAAAAAAACAATTAGTAGTTGCCATTACTTCTAATAGAGGCTTATGCGGCGCTTTCAACAACAACGTTATAAAACAAGCTAAAGTACTAGCCGCTGAGTGTGATAATACAGCTTTTCTTACCATCGGTAAAAAAGCCTCTGAACATTTTACTAAAAATGGTTTTGATGTTGTTTCCACTCATGATGACTTATACACCGACCTATCCTTTGCCAACACCTCGACAATAGCCCAGGACTTAATGGACCACTTTACCGCCGGGCGATACGATAAGGTTGTAGTAGTATACAATCAGTTCAAAAATGCGGCTTCTCAGATTTTAATGTCTGAACCGTTTTTGCCTGTTGAAACACCGTCAGATGATACAGCAACAATTGGCGATTATATTTTTGAACCAGAAAAAGAAGAAATTGTAGCCGACCTTATTCCTAAATCATTAAAGATTCAATTGTTTAAGGCGGTATTAGATTCTCACGCTTCAGAACATGGCGCTAGAATGACCGCTATGCATAAAGCGACAGATAATGCAGGAGAGCTTAAAAGAGAGCTTACTCTAATCTATAATAAAGCTAGACAAGCAGCCATTACTGGTGAAATCCTAGAAATTGTAGGTGGTGCTGAGGCGCTAAATTCTTAAAAAGCATTAAAACTAAATATTCAAAAAGACCGAAATAGTCGGTCTTTTTTCAATTAAAGAGCTTTATAGTCTCTAATAGAAAAAACTATCTTTGTCCAAACAACAAATACAAAGATGTCATACCAACTTATTTTATCAGAACATACTAACGGCCTAGTAAAAATAACCATAAACCGACCCCAACAGCTTAACGCCTTAAACAAGGAAACGATAGAGGAGTTAAATGACGCTATTTTAAAAGCCGATAGAGACAGTAGCGTTAGGTGTATCCTCATTACGGGCTCAGGAACAAAAGCGTTTGTAGCGGGTGCAGACATCAAAGAATTTGCTCATTTCAATGCTGAAGAAGGCACACACTTAGCTACAGATGGACAATATTTACTATTCGATTTGTTGGATAACTTATCTACCCCAAGCATTGCAGCCATTAATGGATTTGCTCTTGGTGGTGGCTTAGAATTGGCTATGTCGTGTCATATTCGTGTAGCATCTACAAATGCCAAGATGGGTCTGCCAGAAGTATCATTAGGAGTTATTCCTGGCTATGGCGGTACTCAGCGTTTGCGTGAACTTGTAGGCAAAGGAAAGGCTTTGGAAATGATTACCTCTGCAGCTATGGTTAATGCCGAAGAGGCTAAAGAATGGGGCCTAGTTAATCATGTTTGTGAACAAGAAGAACTAATGGCTCTTTGTGAAAAGATAGCCGGTCGAATTATTAAAAATTCCCCCAATGCCATCTCTAAAGCAATAAAATCCGTTAATGCCGGTTGTAATACAGACGGTTATGAAGTAGAAAAACAAGCCTTTGGCGAATGTTTTGCTACTGATGATTTTAAGGAAGGAACAAGTGCTTTTATGGAGAAAAGAAAACCAAATTTCACAGGAAAATAAACAGTGAACCCTCTCAAAAAACTACTAGGACAAACCGCCATTTATGGGCTGAGTAGTATTGTTGGGCGCTTACTCAACTACCTATTAGTGCCGCTTTATACACGGTATTTCACAACCTCAGAATACGGTGATGTTACCCTTTTATATGCTTTTGTTGCCTTTCTGTTAATTGTACTTACATATGGAATGGAAACCGCCTTTTTTAGGTTTTCTCAGCGTCACCCCAATAAAAGCATAGTTTACAGCACCTCCCTCATATCTTTACTGATAAGTTCTTGCTTATTTCTTGTGTTAACCTTATTTAACGCTCAAGCGATTGCTGATACACTATCCTTTTCTGCTCACCCCGAATATGTTCAGTATTTTGCGCTTATTCTTGCTTTAGACGCCCTAAGCGCCATTAGCTTTGCTAAGTTAAGAGAACAAAACCGAGCTGTTCGATTTGCTAGTATTAGGCTGTTCAACATCTTTATAAATATTGGTTTAAACCTCTTTTTCATTGTGTATTGTCCTCTTGTACTTTCCAACAACCTTCAAGGAGTAGAATTAATACAAAGCATATATTCAGAAGACATAGGAATTGGCTATATATTTATATCAAACTTAGTAGCGAGCGCTTTAACACTAATGCTTTTCGTACCACAAATGTTAAAATCCAGCTGGCGATTTGATGCCGATTTGTGGCGAAAAATGATGCTATATGCCCTACCACTTATGGTTGCGGGTCTAGCAGGCATTACCAATGAAACCATTGATCGCATTTTGTTAAAATATCTTTTGCCAGCAGACGTTTCAGCCTCAGAAATAGGCTTGTACAGCGCCTTTTATAAGCTATCCATTATAATGACGCTTTTTGTACAAACGTTTCGATTTGCGGCAGAGCCGTTCTTTTTTGCTCAAGAAAAGGAGAAAAATGCTAAAGCTGTTTATGCCCTAGTAATGAAATATTTTACAATAGTGACCGCCTTAATATTCTTATCTGTGACAATATACTATGACCTTGTTAAACAATTTATAGGCTCAGATTTTCACGATGAAAGAGGGGCAATAATTGTACCAATTCTATTATTGGCAAACCTCTTTTTAGGACTGTATTATAATTTATCCGTTTGGTACAAGCTCACTGAAAAGACCCTCTTTGGAGCTTACATGTCTCTTTTCGGAGCAGGAATTACCATTGTATTAAATCTACTTTTGATACCAAAACTAGGGTTTGTAGGCTCAGCATGGGCAACCTTATGTTGCTACTTTCTCATGGTATTATGCTCGTATTTCTTGGGAAGAAAACACTACCCTATCCCTTACCCACTGGGCCGAATAGGGCTTTATTTCACCCTCATGTTAGCATTATATTTTGTAAGTATAAATTGGTCCTTAGGCATGCTCAATAATACCCTTTATCTTCTTATATTTATAGCGGTAGCTTTTGTGTTAGAGCGACCAAAAAAATCAAGGCTTAATATCTAATAATACTATGCAAGTAAACGTTATAAACCGCTCAAAACACCCGTTGCCGCAATATGAAACAATAGCGTCTGCGGGCATGGATGTTCGTGCCAATATCGATGAGCCTTTAGAGCTTGCCCCCTTGCAACGTCAGCTGGTTAAAACAGGATTATTCGTCGAAATACCCATCGGTTACGAAATACAAGTTCGCCCACGAAGTGGCCTGGCGTACAAAAGGGGAATAACGGTTTTAAATAGCCCAGGAACTATCGATGCAGACTACAGAGGTGAAATTGGCGTTCTATTAGTGAATCTGTCTTCAGAAACACTTGTAGTCAAAGACGGAGAACGCATAGCCCAGCTCGTATTAGCTGCGCATGAACAAGCTGAATGGCAAGAGGTTGACGAATTAGAAGAATCAAACCGAGGTCAAGGAGGCTTTGGAAGTACTGGAACAAAATAAGTATATGAGAATAGCCATAATTATTTGTCTTTCATTTTTGTTGTTTGAAACAAAGGCACAAGAACATCCTTTTTATTCAGCTGATGACCCTATCATTAAAAAAGCACTTAGTGCAGTAGACCCAGTAGAATACCAAAACTTCTACTTTAAAGGCCTTAAGTATAAAATTTTAGGAAATGATGAGAAGGCTTTAGAAGCTTTCAAAAATTGTATTCGATTAGATGGCTCTGAGCCAACACCAATGTATGAATCGGCACTTATTTATTTTGAATCGGGCAAGCTTGATCAAGCTTTGTTTTTTATAGAAAGCGCCTGCGAAATAGAAAATGAAAACAAATGGTTTCAGCAGTTACTAGCAACAACTTACCTTGAAACAGGAAAATATAACAAAGCCATAATAACATTTAAAAAGTTATTAGAAATTGAGCCAGGTAATGAGGACTGGCACTTTGAATTAGCCTCAGCCTATCTAATGAACAAACAAGGGAGAAATGCCATAAAAGTATACAATGACCTTGAAAAACATATTGGTCCGTATAGTATGCTGTACCAACAGAAAAAACGCATTTACTCCGAAATAGGGGATAAATCTTCCGCTATTTCTGAAATTGAAAAATGGGTAAAGTTTGAGCCAGGAAATATCGAAGCTCTTAACGAATTAGCAGAACTCTACCTCCTTAGCGGCAAACAAGAAAAGGCGATTTCAACACTCGAAAAGGTGCTTGAAATAAACGAAAGCGATTCCAGAGCCGTTATTATTTTATCTGAACTTTACCGTAATAATGAAGAATTAGACAAATCTTTTGAATATACTAAAAAAGCCTTCGCTTCACAAGATTTAAGCATCGATTCTAAGATACGAACCCTTCTAACCTATTATGATTTTACGGAAGAAGACACCGCGACTTTATCCACAACATACGAGTTGATAGAAACTCTGAAGTTAGTTCACCCAAATAACGCCAAGCCCTATACCATTGCAGGAGATTTTTATTATAGAGATGGTAAAATTGACGAAGCTCAAACTAATTTTAGATCTGCTATTGAAATTGACGCAAGTCGTTACCCCATCTGGCAACAACTTATGATAATTGCGTTTGACAAAAAAGAATACGAGGAAGTCATTCAGCTAGGGGAAGCCTCTCAAGAGTTGTTTCCTAGCCAGCCCACGAGTTATTACTTTTCCGGGTTGGCTTATCTGCAGCAAAAGAAATATTCTTCTGCAATAGACCAGCTTAACACCGGTAAGTTAATAGTTATTGCAAACGACAATTTATTGGCTCAATTTTACGCCTCTTTAGGCGATGCTTACCACGCTATTGAGAACTATAAGGACTCTGATAAATCTTATGATAAATCGTTGGAGCTATCTCCAGACAACACCTATGTTCTAAATAACTTTAGCTATTACTTATCACTTCGAAACACTAAGCTTGAACAAGCAGAAGAAATGATGAGTGTTTGTGTAAAGTTACAACCTAATCAATCCTCATACGAGGATACGTATGCATGGGTTTTTTATCAGAAAAAAGATTATAAAAACGCTTTAATATGGTTAGAAAAATCCATCAAAAATGGCGGAAGCTCTAGCCCTACAATTGTTGAACATTATGGTGATGTGCTGTATCAACTAGGAAGAAATGATGAAGCTCTTGAGCAGTGGATTAAGGCTAAAGAACTAGGATCTGACTCAGAGTGGATTGAGAAAAAAATTGCAGATAAAACCCTTTATGAATAGATTAAGCCTTTTCATAGTTGTATTACTTTTATCTTCTTGTGTTGGCACAAAATTGATTACTAATTCAAGCCCACAATCATTCTCAGAGGTATTAAAGAAAGCGGAAGTCAACACAAAAGATATACGTTGGTTTACTGCAAGCATCAAAGGAAAAGCCGATTTAGACAATAGAAGCATTCCTATAACTGCACAGCTACGCATGAGAAAAGATAGCGTCATTTGGATGTCTATATCTGCCTTAATGGGGATTGAAGCAGCACGTGTTCACATTACCCCCGACAGTGTTAAAATGATTAATCGTTTGAATGCCACTTATTTTGTCGGTGGCATTGAATCTCTATCAAAAGAATACAATTTACCATTTTCCTTTTATGAGCTACAAGACGTTTTACTTGCTGCAGTTCGTCAAAAAGAAAACACCACATACACCCTTGATGTAAGCTCAGATGCCTACACCCTATTTTCCTCAAGTGGTCATAGCATTATAAAGCTAAACACTATCTATTTACCTATGGAGGTTTTTCATAGTCGCTCCGATAGTCAGTTTGTGAAAATTAATTATCAGAACTTCCTCCAAACAGATTCTATTTGGCTTCCCAAAACAGTCAATATTGATGTGCAATCTTCACATAATACAGCAGAAGCAACACTCAACTACTTTAAAACGACTGTAAACCGCCCTAAAAAAGTAAAATTCTCTATACCTTCGTCATATGTGCCGATTTAGTTCATGTGCTCTAACAATTGTATTTATTTTAGGATTTTGCCTACTTGCCAACTCCCAGTCTAAAGAGGTTTTACAATCCAAAAAAGCCCAAATACAAAAGGAGATTCAATTGACTAATAAGCTGATTAAAAAAGCAAAAAAAGATAAGAATCAATCTATAAATATTTTATCTACCCTAAATAAGCAGATAGAGTCTAGGGATGAAATTATTAAAACACTGGACTTAGAAATAAAGTTGACTATTGTTCAAATAGACAATCTTAAGGCTGAAATAAAAGACACCAAACAGTCAATTCAAGATCAACAAAACCTCCTGGACACACTAAAAAAGGAATATGCTTTAATGATTAGACATGCCTATCACAATAGAAATTCATATGATCGCCTAGCGTTTATTTTTTCATCACAAAGTTATAATCAAGCCTTTAAACGAATTAGGTACTTGCAAGAATACAGTCAGTTTAGGCAAAAACAAGTTGAAGAAATAAAAGAAGTAGAGCGGCAATTATCAGAAGAGCTTTTAAGCCTAAAACGTCAGAAAGTCTTGCTTACTGTTGCTAAAAATGAAAGGAACACTATGCTTGGCGAATCTCAAATAGAAATTAATCTCCTCACCCAAGAAAAGCAATCTCAAAACACCTTTTTATCCAGTCTTAGGAAAAGAGAAAAGAAGCTAAAGAAAGATCTTTCCAAACAACAACAGCTTGCCAAAACACTAGATGATAAGATTAAAAAAATTATTGCGGAAGAAATACGCAAAGCCAAAGAAAAGGCTAATGTTGGCGGAGGCGTTACTTTGTCGTTAACACCGGAAGAGCAGCAATTAGCGGATAATTTTAGCTCTAATAAAGGTAAGCTACCTTGGCCTGTTGAACGAGGTGTTATCATTGAGCGATTTGGCATACAACCCCATCCCGCTCTAAGAGGAATTGAAATTCTCAATAATGGGGTAAAAATCACCACTGAAGAAGGTTCTTTAGTAAGAGCTATTTTTGAAGGGAAGGTTTCACGAATTATTGAGATTCCGGGCTCTGGAAAAGCGGTTATTATTAGTCATGGAGATTACTTTACCGTTTACTCCAACCTAATAGAAGTCTTTGTAAAGCGAGGTCAAACAGTTGGGTTGAAAGAAGATATTGCTCGAGTTTTCACTAAATCTTCAAACAAAGAATCCATTACCGAGCTTCAAATATGGAAGGGCAGCGAAAAGCTTGATCCATCCTCATGGCTTTATAAAGCGTACTAGTAAAAAAATCTGTACTTTTGCTAGTATCAAATACCGTATAAATTATGACATCATCTACATTACTTGTAATAGGTTGGCCTCAAATCGTCCTCATAGTAGTTATTGTTCTAATCCTTTTTGGAGGAAAAAAACTTCCTGAATTAATGAAAGGCTTAGGAAAAGGCATGAAGGAATTTAAGGATGCTACCAAGGAACTAAACGAAGACAATAAAGAGGAAAAGTAAAAACACTCTTTAAGACAATATGAATACTTACCGATCTTTAGACGCTATTCAGCAGGATATACAGTCGGGAAAAACAACTTGTCTTTCCCTCACAAAATCTTATCTAGACCGCATTACTGAGCACAAAAATCTCAACGCTTTTCTTGAAGTTTATGAAGAAGAAGCCTTAGAAAATGCTCAACGCATAGACCGAAAGGTTCAGGACGGTAAGGCGGGCAAATTAGCCGGAATGGTAATCGGTATAAAAGATAATATTTGCTACAAAGATCATAAAGTTTCAGCATCATCAAAGATACTTGATAATTTTGAAAGTTTATTCAGCGCAACTGCTGTTGAGCGGCTAATAGACGAAGATGCTATAATAATCGGGAGGCTAAATTGCGATGAGTTTGCAATGGGGAGCACGAATGAGAACTCGGCTTATGGACCTGTTTTAAACCCCCTAAACACTGAACTTGTGCCTGGAGGCTCATCGGGCGGTTCAGCTGCTGCAGTTGCTGCAAACCTTTGTTTGGCCACACTAGGAAGTGATACTGGGGGCTCAATTAGGCAGCCAGCAAGTTTTTGTGGTGTTGTTGGCTTCAAACCCACCTATGGACGTGTTAGCCGATGGGGGCTTATAGCTTATGCTTCTTCTTTCGATCAAATAGGGCCTCTTACTCACAATGTAAAGGACGCCGCACTAATTATGGCGGTAATTTCTGGTGAAGACGAACATGACAGCACCTGCTCTAGTAATGAGGCGCCTAATTTTGACTTAGAACCAATCAAAAAAACAAAAGTTGGGTATTTAAAAAGCACCATTGAAAGCCCCGCACTTGACCCTGAAATCAAGCAACACATTTTAAATACGATTAATACCCTGAAAGAAGAAGGGCATGAGGTTGTAGAAATTGACTTTCCTTACCTTGATTATGTTGTACCTACCTATTATGTTTTAACTACGGCAGAAGCCTCTTCAAATCTTTCTAGATATGATGGAATACATTTCGGTTATAGAAGCAATGAGGCAAGCGACATACCTTCTGCTTACCAAAAATCTAGATCAGAGGGTTTCGGCAAAGAAGTACAACGACGAATTATGTTGGGAACCTTTGTTTTAAGTGCTGGTTATTACGATGCGTATTATACTAAAGCACAAAAAGTAAGGCGATTATTATCTGAAAAAACACAATCCATTTTTGATAGCTGTGATTTTATACTGTCACCAACCTCACCAAACACAGCACTCAAAATAGGACAAACCTATGATGACCCAACGCAGCTTTATTTAGAAGACATATTTACTGTTCATGCTAATATCGTAGGCATTCCAGCGATTTCTCTTCCAACTGGAACGCACAGTAACGGTATGCCGTTTGGCATACAGCTAATGGCTCCCGCCTTCAAAGATGCTGAGCTAATGGCTTTTGCTAATCAGATAATGAACAAATAAGCGTTAATAATTATACTGTTTACACCCTTTAACACAGTGTATTTATTTTGAATTTTGTATCAATGAAAAGAATAAACACCTCTTTTTTAATTGTTTTAGCACTTATACTGTCAGTTTCTATTACAATGTCAAACCCTTCAGACACCCTGAATTTTATTGTCGATAATCCCACTCACTCTAAAATGGATTCTTTGTGGGTGCACGAGCAATTGTCATCACAGCAAATAGAAACGGACACGAATATTTTGAATAAATGGTCGTATGATTCGGATAGTATTCCTAGCTTTCAGGACAGTATCATTGCTGAGCGTTTGGCCCTATTAGATGAGCATACCCCATTTCGTTTGGACTATAATAAAGCCGTTCAGCGTCAAATAAATATCTATGCCAACACTTACAGAAGGCACGTTTCAAAAATGTTGGGCAAGTCAAACTATTATTTTCCTCTATTTGAATCTGTTTTAGACCAATTTGACCTACCACTTGAGTTTAAGTACTTAGCCATAGTAGAGTCTGCTCTAAAGCCTCATGCACGTTCACGCTCTGCAGCTACTGGCCTGTGGCAATTCATGTATGCAACTGGTAAAATTTATGACCTCAAAGTTACCTCATATATCGATGAACGGAGCGACCCTTTAAAATCTACTATAGCTGCTTGTGAGTATTTTACATTTCTATACAAGATGTTTAACGATTGGGAGTTAGTATTAGCCGCTTATAATGGTGGTCCTGGCTACGTTTCAAGAGCAATGCGAAAACATGGCGT
>Ga0163111_10003472_pt1 | contig 10180 bp, 9 predicted proteins | sample CRUFie1St18metaG_FD_109645 | JGI IMG/M metagenome (GOLD analysis project Ga0163111, IMG submission 109645) | Marine microbial communities from the Costa Rica Dome - CRUD Field 142mm St18 metaG | ecosystem: Environmental > Aquatic > Marine > Oceanic > Photic zone | place: Costa Rica: the Eastern... | reverse complement strand
CAACCCCTCGCCACAGATGCCATTCTGATAACCAGGGAGCCTGTTTCCGCTCGGTAGAGCGATGTGACTCAGCGTATTTCTACTACCAAGCCTGGGTACCACCCCTAAACAGCCATCTTCGACGCTCTGGTAAACGCCTCTTCGATGCACTAATAAACAAAAGTTAATTACTCTCTTGTTGCTTATTTTACTAATATAACATATCCTAAAATAAAGGTCAACCTTTATTTTAACAAAAAGTTATATTTTTTGCAATCTTGGATCATCACTAAGAATGTTCTTCTCGCATCGAGGTCTAGATTGTCGATTTTTGATAAGTTTGCGTATGATTGCTAAATGATTTAGCCTAGTACGCTCTTTTTTGCGAGCAAGTTCGAAGTCTCTATAGTTCATTTCACTCTCCTTTTTACAGTTGAGTGCGTTCCTTCGCATTATGCTACTTCCGTCCCGAACGGGATGAACGTGTTATATTTAGCCAAAAAAAAGGCCCCGAAGGGCCTTATTTTTTACGAAAAATTAAGCAAAAGCTCTTCTTTTCATGATTTTGTAAGTAGCAACTGGTCTACCTTGACCTACAACTTCGCTGTCGATTACTCTAACATCGAAACCTGCTTCTCTTAATTCAGTTAATCTAGCACCTGGTGATGCAATATCCATATCATCTCTTAGATCTTCAGATGTAAATGCTTTACCATTACCCCAGTATTTTGCTAAAATTTGTTGATTTTGTGTTCCTTCTTTAAAGAACTTTGTTCCAACTGCTTTTGTTGATTTTGACATAATGTTACTCCTTATTATTGTTATTATATGTTTTAACATTAACACTAATATACACTAGTTTCGCGTAAAAGTCAACTGATTTTGGTAAACTAATTTGTCCGTTTTTTTACACGTACTAACCAAACAGTACCATTTTCTGTCTTTTTTTCGTAAATTGTTTCTAAAATGAAGTCTTTTTTTGAAGGCATAGTCAAAAAAATAGGCCCCGTAGGGCCTATTTTATAATTTATAATTGCTAAGTCTTAGCTGAAGCTTACATTACCATTAGTAATTGCAACAAGACCTAAGTAGTCTGCCGCATTACCAAGAGATGATGCAGTGTTGGACAACTCAATGTAACCGTAACGAGTCATGAAACTCACTGTTGGTTCAAAAGTTGATGGATCCAATACAACACCGCTTGACATTAACGGAATGTATGGGCAGTAGAATGCCGCTGCATCAGATTCGCTTGAGCCTTTGTATCCAACAAGTACGCCTGTACCGTCACCAGCATAAGAGTCAACATAAACTCTCATTGCGTTGTTTAATGTACCAACGAATTTAGTGTTTGTTGGAGCTTCAAAAGCACCTTCAGTTGTTCTAGCAAACGCAGAAGTTGTAGCAGATTGTAAAATTGTTAACGCAAATGGGCTAACAACTGCATAGTTACCTGCACCTCTTCTTGTACGCTGAGCAATCAAGTTTGCAACTCTGTTGATTTGAACTGCAAGAGCTGCATGTTCGTCACCAACAAATGTAGCAGTACCTGAAACAGCTGCTTGATCATAAGTTTCAGCGGCTGAACCAGCTAGTGTACGTAGGCTTCCTAGTACTTCCTGATCAATCTCAGCAGTAATTTCTTGTGCTAAAGCAGCCATAATTTCTGCTTCAACATCAATACCATGCTGTGACTGAGCGTCTTGAGCAGATTCAAAAGTCCAGCGAGCTGATAGCTTTCTGGTTTTTGCTTCTACTGTTTGCTTCAAGATTTGAATTGATAATCTGTTTCCAGCACTACCTTCTAGTGCAGCTGTTGATTCAGCTTTACCAGTTGCAGCACCTGAATACTGTTCTGCAATCTTGAATGGGCTTAATGCCTCTTCACCAGCAACAGTAGTTTGAGTACCGTCTGCTGAGTTTGTGTCCGCATCTGAGTAGCGAACTCTTAGTGTGTGGATCTGACCCACTGGTCCAGTCATAGGCTGAACACCAACGATTTCATTTGCAATGACTGTTGGCATTACACGTCTGATAACTGGAAGAATAACTCTGTTAAGAGTTGCAACATTACCGGCAGAAGTTGCACCAGTAGTGGCAGTCTCTGCCAAATACGATCTTGTATTTTCTAGAGTTGTTGCCATTACGCTTTTCTTTGTGCCTTGTAGGCCTTCAAGAAGTGCAGTTTTGGTATCCTGCCAGCGACTTTCTAATAGTTCTGACATTTGGTTTCTCCTTAATTTAATCCTGCAAGTCTTCTAATGTCAATTACATTAGCACTTGCATTATTGTCACTATCTTGTGTTTCTTCTCTATTGCCTGTGATTTCTTTGCCTTCTGTGATAATTGCCTTCTTCTCTGGAGTTTTACCGTCTATTACTGCCGGTAGGTACTTATCAAACGCAGAACGTAGTCTATTTGTTTGAACGCTTTCCAGTAAATCGATCATGATTTCTTTTTGATCTTTGCTTAAAGGACTGATCAATTCTGCAACTGTGTCCTTACGCTGAGCAGCTTCTGTAATTTTAGCAATTTCAGCATCTTTTGATTCTGCTAATTTTTGCTTTTCTACAGCTTCTACTTTCGCTTCTGCTAGTTGCTTGTCTTTAAGCTCTACTACTTTCATAAGTTTTGCAGTTTCAGACTTTTCGTTCAAGTAACTTGAACTATATTCTGTAGCAAATGCTTCGAATAGTCTGCGACCAAAATCGTTCTTTCTTGCAGATTCGATATCTTCTTTGAGTTGATGAATTTCTTTGTTAAGAACTTTGTCAACAATATTAGATACTTTGTCTGCACTTTTTTCAACAAATTTAGTCTTTAACTTATTAAAGTGATCTTTAGCTTCACGTACTAAACGTACTTTTGTTTCAGCTAAGTCTTTTTTGTCTGTTTGGAACTCTGCAATTTCTTTTGCAAGTGAGTCTACAACGAAATCTTCAAGCATTTTGAACTTGTTCGCCATGCCTTTTTGATCTTCGTGAAGCTCTTTTACTTCTTTTGAAAGACTCTGTACAACAAAACTCTTTAGCAAATCTGCGTTTTCACGCATTGCAATAGCATATTTTGCTTTAGCTTCTGCTAGTTGTTTACGATCTTCATTAAGTTCTGCAATTTCTGAACTTAAACGTTCGCTAACCATTTTGTCTACAGCTTCTGCCATAACTTCTTTGTCATGTGCATATTTAGAAGCAAACTCTTCGCGAAGTTCAGCTGTAACTTCAAGACGATTTTCTTTAATCTTGCTGTTCCATGCTTCTTCGATTTCTTGACGCACTTCTGCGGAAACTACATCATTTTCAAACAAAGTTTTTAGTGCATCCAACATTATATTCTCCTTTTATTGGAGTCGGTTGATTATATTAACCAACGATTCTTTTAAGTATCTCTGTGCCTTAGTGTCATTTTTTGTTGCCTGTGCTAACTCGTATGCCTTGTAGCCTCCACGTGCATTCATTAAATGCTCATAAATCGGTGTAGGATATGCTCCAGGAGCACTTGGTTGTGCTACCACATCCACCGTAATTATTTCAAAATCCGACACTTCGCCGGATCCGTCTTCTTTTACGTTACCAGAGCCCCTAGAAGATACTCCAAGTTTAACGCCGTTTTCCAACATTGTTTTAACTAGAGATCCCATAGGGGTTGGTAAAATTTTTAGCTTGCCGTAACCGTTTGGACCATCCATCCACATCTCTGTGATCATATGGCTAACACGATCTAGGTTTACTGTAAGTCCATCTGGATGATCAACTTCTCCTAGAACTGAATATCCGCCAGTGATTTGTTCGCTGAGAGTTTTGACAGCCCTGCCAATTTCATTTACAGGATACACACGCTGATTTGCGTTGCGTACTCCGCCTTGTATACAAATGCCCTTCATATACAAGTCTTTTCCTTCGTTGGCATTCTCGACGACAATTTTAGCTTGGTCGAATGTCAAATGTTCTGAGAGTAAGTTCATTTATCCTTAGTCCTCAATTAGCTGCCAATAACTGCTTTTTTATTGTCAGCACCTTCGCCTGCGCCTTTCTTTTCAGCGCCGTGGCCTTTTGGCATAGACTTCATTGATTTTGCAGCTTTACCGCCAGGTACGTTTACGTTGCCCATATTCTCTTCTTTTGCAGAATTACCTTCTAGACCACCTGCTGTACCTTTTGTGTCAGCTTCTCCGCCTGCTACCAAGTTTGAAGCAGTTCCGCCCATATCGTTTTTACCTGCTACAGGTGACTTAGTGTTATCACCGTTGTCTCCCATTTTAGGTGTTACTTTTTCGACATATTCACGCATCTGCTCTGCAGCTGATTTGGAAGTTTCATCAACTTCTTCATCATCTGATTCTTCTACTTCGTCATCTGACTTTTCAAAAGCCATTTCTTCTGGTGCTGCTTCCATGTCCATGCTGTCTTCCATGTCATCTGCCATGTCGTCTTCAGCGTCTCCGCCCATTTCCATGTCATCATCACCTTCGCCTTCTTCGTCTCCGCCCATCATAGCGTCGAATTCAGCTTTAAGATCTGCTAATTCATCTTCTAAATCAGCAATTTTATCTTCCATGCCTTCTGCATCGTCTGCTGCTGGTTCTTCGTCACCCATGTCAGCGTCCATTTCTGCATCAGCATCCATATCTGCTTCAGCATCATCTGCTTCGTCGTCAGCTTCGACTTCAAACTCATCAAGGTCAAAATCTTCTTTTACTTCTTTGTCCTCGTCTTCGTCTTCGTCTTTATCATCTTTATGAGCTTCATCAACTTCTTCATCAGATGCTTCGTCTACTTCCTCGTCTTTAGATGCTTCATCAACTTCTTCATCTTTAACTTCTTCAGCAAGTAGATCTTCATAAATCTTTCTTGATTTTTCTACCACAATGTCGTGGAATAGTTCTTCTGCTTTCTCGCGATCTTCGTTAACAAGATGCTCAAGCATTTCTTCAAATTTATTATTTGCCATTTTCATCTCCTATAAATGTTAAAATTTACCTATTCGGTAAGGCTGTCATATAATATATTTACTTTATTTGGGAAAAATACCTAGATAATAGGCGAAAAATTGACAATTTGGCTAAAAATTGTCAGGTAAGTTGAAAAATCTTCTTAAAATCGCTGATTTTGCATAAGCTGTAGTTCTTGCTTTTATTTAGTTCCTCAGGATTATAATTATCAGGTGCTATTACCCTTATGTAATTTGTACTGCTATTTTCGTTTATAACGCTCTTAGTTTGTCTAAGCCAATTACCAAAAAATGTTGCACCGTCGTCTGCTTTTTTGTAATTCTGTGTATTTGCATATATATTGTTAAATTTTGAACCATCACCAAGTCCTTTGTAATCAAATCCTAGAATATAAATTTTTTCGTATCCGTGTTGACTTGCAAGCCATAAAGCTGTTGGTCCTGAACTCCAACCCTTGCTAGGTTGGAAAAAATTTAATCCTTGCATTCTGTCATATGCTCTATTAGGATTTGTCCATACTTGATTTTTCTTTTGATATCCTGATTTATTAATTTCTAAAACCATTTTAACATCTACTGCTATCAAATAATCAGGAGCAAAAGTTCTATATACAGCGTTACATGCATATACTTTTCCTAATGCTTTTAGTTCGTTTAAATCAAGATTTTCTCGTGAAACACCATTGCCTAGAACAAATGCAATGTGATTGTTTTTTCTTTCTTCGGTAGGTTGAGGAGCTGTTGCTGTGCGTTTATGCTGTTTGGCTAAACGCCTTTCTGCTCTTATTCTATGCCATTCTTGTTTAGAATATTGGCGCTTATCTATTTTGGACAATTATCATACTCCGGCAGCCTGTGCTTGTGCAGCTATTCCATACATTTGCCTTACAATATCGTTTTCTTTGGCTTTTTCTTTTGTATGTAGCTCACTTGCTTTCCTTGCTCTGTTTATTTGACGCAAGGTAAGGCGAGTCTTCCGGGTATCATCTAAATCAATAATTGAATCATCATACTGAGGGTCATACCTATCATCTTCAGTAGGTTGCATAGTTTCTTTGTCGTAATAAAAAAGTTCTCTCAGTATCATGTTTATATTTATGCAGGAGGTGCTGGTTCGTCACCACCTGGTGCTTCAGCTCCGCCTTCATCTCCGCCTGTAGCTGTTTCTGGAGGTTCACCTGCTCCTCCATCTTCGCCACCTTCCATACTAACTTGATCTTCTGCTCCTGAAATATCAGCTGAAATTCCTGCTCCAGAAATTCCTACACTTCTCATTTCTCCTGCGGCATCACCTACAGGTGGTTGAAGATTTTCGTCATTTTCCTCACGCCACATGCGTTCATTTTCAGCAACGTCTTCTTCGCTTAATCCTAAGAAGCGTTTCAGTGCAAATCTATTTGAAATAAACGGAATAGCTTGAATTTGTGCAAATGTTCCTATTCTTTGATTATCTAATTCTGTTTGTCTATATGCCGCAAAGTTTTGTGGAGGCATAAATTTAATGTCAAACATTGCAGTGTCAATGTTTACACCTTTTTCTAAAAGATATCTTTTAAATTCTGTATCAAATTCTTCTACTAATAAATTTTGTAATCTTTCACAATATGTATTGAATCTCAATTCTTGGATAAATGCTGTTCCAACTCTTCCGTCGTTGTATTGTGCGTTCGAATCGTCTGCACCAGTTGGCAAATATGAACTAGGAATTCTTAAACCACGTACTAACTTGTTTGTAAAATATCTTAGATCATCAATTTCGCCAAGGTTTGTACCACCTGGAAGTGTTTCAACTTTTGATCCTCTACCTTCCGCAGTTTGTGGAAAGAAGTAATCCTCATTGATGGAAAGCGGATTATAACTAGAGTCTATGACATTTGTCCCTCCGCCAGTTTTGCTAGGAATACGTCTTTGGTGTATTTCTGTCTTTACACGCTCCACAAACTGCATAGCAAGGTGTGATGGCATGTTACCAACATCAACATAAAAAACTCTACGTTCCGGTGCTCTTTGCACACGGTATATAATAATAGCATCTTCAAGCAATTCTTTCTGCTTGTAAACTTTAAAAATACTTTCTAATAACGAATTACCAAATGGGTAATTGTTATCTAAACCTTCTGATAAACTTATATGAAATACATGTTCTGCATTTACAGCTATTTCACCTTGTTCTACTGCAAATCTGCTTCCAAGTTGTCCTGTATTACTGCCTGTGCCAGTCATTCCTCTAACACCGCCGGTTAAGTATCCTGAACCTCCACCTGTGACATTTCCTGTAGTTTGTAGTGCTTTTGTTGCAACTAAATCTTTAAAATTAAATGTAACATCTTTAACAACATACTGTTCAGGTTTTTTACCTTCTGACTCGTTTACAATAATTCTGTTTACTTTAGCTGGATCAACATGATATAATTTTTTTGTTTCTGGATCACGTAAAAAGAAACCATCTCCGTATTTGAATACATTACGGAAAATTCTAAACATTCTATTTTCTAAACTGTTTATTTTATACCATTGCTTCAAATATTCACTTAGAATTCTTACTTCAGAATTTGTAGCAGGTTTATAAAATTTAAATTCAAAATGTGTATCATTTTTCTTGTTTTTCTGTGTACAGAATTCAGCAAGAATGTCTAAAGCGGCATTGACTTCTGAATCCATATCCATAGTATTGTACTGACCATAACGTTCAACACGATTAGGTGTGCCTACATAAACATCTGGTAAAAATGAAGAATAGTTTGACCTTGCTGGTCCTGGTCTTGCGGCAGTACCTCTTCCACTAAAAGGAGAATAACTACCTGATTGATTATCACCCGTTGGTACTGGGGTAAAGTATTTTTTCCAACTCATAAATTATATTCCTTTAAGTGCCGTTTTATACTGCGACAAGTGACTTTTTTGTATATCCATGCTCTTTCTATTTACCTCAACTAGCTGTTGCATCATTTTAATTAGGTCCGGATTAGAAGCCGCATCTGGAGCTGTCATATTTGCCGCCGCTACTTTTGCCGCTTCTGACATCGGAGCACCCATTGTTTGCATTTCTTGGGCTAATTGTTGTGATATTTCTGAAAATTTTTGTCCTAATTCAGGGCCTAAAGTAGCTATACTTTGCGTAACATCGTTTGGCAGTACACGCCCTGCTGAATTAGACATGAATAATTCTGGTCCACCTTCACCAACTAACGCTAGTTGATTTGCACTCAATGGACCTCCTGTTTCTCTACCCACTACTTCATTTACAAAATTCTTAACTCCGCTTATTGCTTGTTTACCTAAACCTATTAATCCTTCTTTTTGTTTTTCTGGTGTTGCTCCACTTTGTTCTGCTGTTGATTGTCCTGACGTTGTTACGTTACTTGTGGCGGCATTTTCTTTTGTCTTTGCAGTTGCGGCATCAATAACTTTATCAGTTAAGTCGCCCTGAGCATCCATAAGACCTTTTTCTTGTAAAGCTCTCCTTCCTGCGTCAGCGTTACCGTTTTTAATTGCTTCTGCAAATGCATTAGCTTCTTCAACAAATCCAGCTTTTTTAAGTTGGCTAACTTGTTCTTTCATTGATGTTGTAAATAAGGCCCCAGAAGCTTCAATACCGTCTTTCATTACGTCTCCAACTGTTGCAACTACTTCTACACCGTCTTCTGCGACTGTTGACAATGCTTTGTTTACTGTTTGATTGTTTTCTAATTCTTCTGCAATAGTTTTTTGTACGCCTGCTTGAGTTTTGACTATTTCTGTGTTTATTTTATTTGAAGCAACAAGAGCTTTTCTACCATCGCCTGTTCCTCTTGCTATTTGATCAACTTCGTCGTTGATATTTTTTAAATTTTGTATAAATGCTTCTGCTAAAGTAACAAAGCCGCCGTTAGTGTCTTGCATCTTTTTCTGTTGTTCCAAAATAGCATCTGTAATTTGTGCAGTTTCTTCAAGCACTTCGGCTTGAGTTGCTCCGAAATCACTTACACTTTTCAACGTAGCAAGTTGTAAGTTGGTCATACTGTCACCGGATTCAACAGCTGCCGCTAACGATTTTTCAGAAAGTTTTTTAGCACCTTCAGCGTCACCGGATTCAATCGCCGCTTTTGTTTTATACATTAATTCTGCAGCAGCGCCATTAGCCGCAACAAAGTTTTTAGCCGCCTGAGATACAGGAGCACCTAGTGTTAAAATTTCTTTCATTGCAAGTTTCTGAGCTGAACTTGCTCCTGCCATACCTTCCATGGCTTGCTGATTTGCTTTAGACGCTCCGGTAATACCTTGTTTTTCAAGCATACGCAGTTTTGCTCTTACTGCACCGTCGGCTTGAGCTGCTTGCATTTCATCTTGCAATTGATCAGCTTGTTTGCCTGTTAATTTTGCTATTGTTTGTAATGATTTTGCATATCGTGCTGCTTCAGCGGCTTGATCAGTAGCACTAGTTTCCTCTAACATGAAACGTCTACGTTGCAACTGTGTTTGTTTTAGATTAAATTCTATTGCTTCTTCAACACTGTAACCTAAGTTAACAAACTTTTCAATCAATCCATCTTGGAATAATGCTTGTCCTGCTTGAGCAACTCTTTTTTCACCTTCAGTAACACCACCTGCAAATCCTGCTAACAGTTCACTGTTCCTAGCTACCATTCCAGCAAATTCGTCTAAACGTAGTCCGCTATCTGCCGCTAGTTTTCTTAATTCAAATAATTGGCCACTTGCTCCGCCACCTATTTTTGACAGTGTCCTAAATGTATCAGCAGTATTTTCAAGATACTGCACTCCTGAATTCAAAGCGCCTGCAAACTTGTTTACAATAGGAATACCCGAAGCGGCATTGTTAAGTGTACTTGCTAGATCTTTAAATCCACCACCAACAGTGCTCATTTGCTCGGCAAATTCTTTAGCACTTTTGCCTGCTTTTCCGCCACTGCTGAATCCAGTTCCCTCTGATCTAGCAGGAGTAGTTCCGCCGGCACCTTTTGCAGCTACAATATCAGCTAATCTATTCAGCGATTTTTCATCAAGTGTTACTTCTGCCATTCTATTTTCAACCTAGGTTATGTACGCACATTATAAATAGTTATAAGTACATTGTAATATAATGTATTTATGTGGAGAATTATATGAGCAGTTTTTTAGAAAACTATAAAAGACAGCCAAAAATTTATATTGATTTACCTAGCAAAGGAATCTACTATACACAAGGTAATGTAGTTCAAGATAATCAATTTACAAACATCCCTGTTTTTGGCATGAACACAATGGATGAAAT
>Ga0163111_10003471_pt1 | contig 10180 bp, 11 predicted proteins | sample CRUFie1St18metaG_FD_109645 | JGI IMG/M metagenome (GOLD analysis project Ga0163111, IMG submission 109645) | Marine microbial communities from the Costa Rica Dome - CRUD Field 142mm St18 metaG | ecosystem: Environmental > Aquatic > Marine > Oceanic > Photic zone | place: Costa Rica: the Eastern... | reverse complement strand
ACTGGTGCAAATGGTCTAAAATCTTCTCTCATTTTAATTGTATCATTAATAATTTCTTTTATATTTGGATTACGAGGATCAGCTAATATACTTCTATTACCTAATGCACGATTACCACTTTCTGATTTGCCTTGAAACCAACCTACAATCTTACCATCTGCTATTGATTGTGCTATCTCTTTATAAGATGTTAATTTTTCATCACCTTTATATTCATATTCTTTACCAGCAAATGTATTAGTTTTATGTATGTTGTTATTGATAATACAGTCAGCGTGTTGATAAACCCCTAATGCTTGGCCTTCATCACCAACAGCAGGTGGTATAAAAACATTTTTGTAGTGTTTTGTAAACTCCTCATTCATATATCCGTTATATGCCACACCACCAGCAATACAGAGGTTATCACAAGACTTTAGAGGATATACATATTGTTTTATCTTATCTATGGTAATTTTTTGTAAAGTAAATGCTAAATCTTCTATACTATCTAAATTAATATGTTTGAAATGATTTTGTTTCTTTTCAGTTATTTTACCTGACAATATAGTTTCAAATACGTCATAGTAATATTGACTATATGTACCATAGCCTACTTTACCCATAAGTTTACTAGCACCTAATGTACCAAAACCTGTTAGATTAGACATATGATTCCATAACCAACCTATCGGTAGTTTATCTGATAAGTCTATCATGTTTTCATCTTTATCAAAAAATACACATCTATATTTTGAACCAATACCATCTATGGCTAGTATATCAGACTTATCGAAACCTGAATTTAAAAAGGCATATGTAGCGTGTGATTGATGATGGTCTATGTAATAGATATTATCTTCAAAGTAAAAGTCCCACAATTTTTTAGGTTCAAAATCAAATACGCCTTTTGGTAATAATTCTCTACACATTCTAATACCACCATATGTGTAAGTAAAAGCCAGCACATCATCTGTTTTTTTAAAATATTCTTTGACAAACTCATCATTTAAACGATAGTCAGCAGGATTTAATATATCTGATTGATGAGCATAAGCCTCAGCATGATAAGGTAGATTATGTTTAAATCTAGTATATCTTTCCCTCTGATTGTGCCACACACCATCATATGTGTTGTGATCATGTAAGTTTAATGCTACTGCATGTATTTTTTTCAATGTTCCACCTTTACTTCTATATTTTGATCAATATAAACTTCTTTTTTTTGTTGTTTCTCTTCACCACATATTTCATAACAAACATCTAAACCTATATTTTTACTTAAATTGTCCGCAAATTCAGACCATTCATTTGAAAATAATATATCTTCTATACTATCTACCTCATCTATTTTACTTACCTTTAATAACTTTTTCATCATAGGCATTTCTAATGTTGATGGTTGATCTACATTACAACAAGGTATTAAATGACCTCTATTTGTTAGAGATGTTTGTATCTCGTTATAAAAACATTTAGGCCTCAGCTTTTTCATATAATTCTTTTCTTATAAAAATATTTTCTTTTTTCTTTGGCATTAATGGATCATTTAAACTTTGCCACCTTGATGTATTTAATAATACCATAATTAAATTGTTTTCTTTTGCAATCTTAATTGCTTTTTCTACATTATTTTCATTATAACCAAATATTATATATTGCCAATGAGGTTTTTGTTTTAAATATTTTCTTGCTTCTAACATAATATTAAATAACTTAACACCATCTTGATTAACTCTATAATTATGACTTTGTTCAGGCAGACCATCAATACCAAAAACCCAACGAGCTTCTGAATATGCCTTAAATGCCTTGATATACCAATCTCTAGATTTTGTTGAAGAAGCATTATGTACTTCAACACCAATATTATTTTGTTTACAAAATTCTAATATTTCAATAAATTTAGGATGATGAACAGCATCGGATAACTGACCACAAAAATTAAAATAACTATAAAATTTTGCACATTTTTTTATTTCATCCATTGTTATATCTCTACCTGGTACTCTAATATTCTTTTCTCTAAATGCAAATTGTCTCTGACACCTAGGACATTCTAAAGCACATCTATGTGATAGATCAATACTCAACTCTCTTCTTGATAAAAAATTTATTTTATTCATTCAACAATCTCGCATACTTACTCATTGGAAAATGACCTTTAGGTTGCACCCATTCAGTACAGGTTTTGCAATAGTTCTCATATTTGAACAATCTAAAGTTCATCATCTTATCAACGTTCTCCTGCGTTAGGTCGAAGGTTTTTGATAATATTGGATTATTGGCAAATTTTTTACTACAATGTACAATATGTCTTTTTTCAAAGTCTATTACTGGAACCATAGGAAAGGCTGCACACATTTTACGATCAATTTCTGCAGCTTGTAATACATCTGTAAACTCTTTTGATCTACCATTAAAGGCTTTCCACATGGTATTTTTATGATCTAATTTTTTTACAATTTCAGGATACTTGTGTCTATATTTAAAATAGTTTGGTGTTCTTACAACTACATTGTAATTATTGAAGTCATTTTCTGGTACAAAATCGCCATAGTTACCTAGTTTAGTTACTTCATGTTCATACCAATCTAATATATTATGTTCAACATATAGTATATCCTTATCTTCTAATATATGTGGATATCTTTTACGAACAAATGAATTAGATAAAACTGAACAAACATGATTTGAGTTCTTTTTTATCTCCGTTATCACCTCATCTAAATTTTTAATTAAGCCTGGTTCACCACCTAAAAGATTGACTCTTACTTTATAGTCTTTTAGAAATCCTAAGGTCTTTCTTAAAAAGTCCATATCTACGGTCAAGTTACGCATTTCTAATGTGTAACTAGTACAATAATGGCAATTCTTATTACAAGACATAGATAAAAAGAAATCTATGGCTAAATAATTTGCTTGTATTTCATCTAAGGTTTTCATAAAATTTATTAAATGCAATTTTTAATTTTCTAGAGTTTTTAAATGTTACTTCTTCAATATAACCAGGTGTTTGATAACACTTCTCAATTATATAATCGTAAATATCCTCAGTGGTTTCATTTAGTAAACTTTTATCAATACAATCATCACCCAATAGTTTTTTCATATTATCTAAAAATTTATTTTCTTCTTGAGCTAATACGATTAATATTATATTGACAATTTTATTTATCTCTATATCTGTCATAAAAGGATCAATAGGTAAAGTTAGTATGGTATCACATACTGTTTGAGAGATAAGTGTACTGTCTTTTCTATGACCTATATTCTTGTACATAGAATTTTCGGATAAAGGTTTATTATAATGTACTTTTGCGTTTAATTTTTCTTTTAGTTTATCTCTGATTTCTTTATTTTGTAATCTAATAACATATTTGTGATAATTATGATTAAGACCATTAGTTGAAGGTTGTATTGTTACATGCTTTTCTAATTGTTTATCATATTTTTTTGCAACAGATTGTCTTTTTTCCTGGTAATCATCTATTTTTTTTAATCTATGATCTATAAATTTAGCATTCATTAATAACATTTTAGAATTATAACCTAACATCTCGTTGTTGCCATGTTTTCTTAATTTTTTTATTGTTTCTGCATGTTCTTTATTATCTGTTAATACAGCACCTCCACCTGATATACCAGCAACAACTTTATTTGCATTAAAACTTAATGTACTAATATCACCAATAGTACCTGCCTTAACACCATTTAAACTAGCTCCTAATGCCTGACAAGCGTCTTCTATAAAAGCAATGTTCTTTTCTTCACAGAATTGTTTTATTTTATCTGTATCAGACATATTACCAAATAAATGTGGGTAAACGATTGCTTTTGTTTTTTCTGAATACATATTTTTAATACTATCAAATGACATATGATAAGATGAGATATCTATGTCACAAAATACAGGCGTAGCGCCTGTCATTGATATGCAAGAAGCTGTAGATATCCATGAAAAATTACTTACTAAAACTTCGTCACCTTGTTTAATGCCTAAACTAATTAATGCAAAATGTAAAGCGTCTGTGCCATTACTTACTGCAACAGCATATTTTCTGCCAGTTAATTTAGTAATACTTTTTTCCAAAAACTCTACATTTTGTTCTTGGTCTTTTTGCATGACATTATCAAAAAGTTTTAAGTATTCTTCTTTATTATTTTTGTAATCTATTTTCCAACTGTCCATATAAAAACTCTGCTATTTTTTCTTGCCCTTTTGCATTGGGGTGTATATCTAATTTAGATACTAATAATTCATAAATGTAATTAGGATATTCCATATCTGCATATCTTAATGTTTTATCTTCTATATGAAAACCACCTATTCTAGAAGATAAAGGCCAACCTATAAATTTTTCTTGATCTATATAAGGTTCAAATTCTAACATTATTTTGTTACATTGTATTCTATCTTCTTTTACACTTTTTCGTGGTACATATTTGTATCTAGATTCATAATTAGGGTTATGTCTATTTTCATAACGCTCTCTATCTGTTTTCATTAAACCAGAAATAAAACCATCGAATAAATTAATCATTTGAAATTGTACTAAAGGAATATTAAATCTTTCACACACAAGTTGTAAACTAACCATATATCTTAAATCTTTTCTCAAATAACTAAAAACATCTCCTTCAGGATCAATTCTTTTTTGATGCCAACGTCCATTATATCCGTGTTGATAATCTTTTCTTTGACATTGTGACCAGCCAGGAATTACCAATCCTATTTGAGATTTGTCTTTAGTTTTTAATATTTGCTCTAATATAGTTGAATAGATATATTCATTACCAGCACCGTTTTGACCTAAATTAATATAATCCATGTCTAATTTTTTAGATAATAATTCTGGCCATTTTGGCCAATCACATATCATTTCTGGATGAACGGATGACTCAAAATTTTCATCCGTAAAACTACAACCACTTGCTATTAATATTTTTTTCATTTTATTTACAAATCCTTAATATTTATATTCATACCCATAAAACTTAAATTCGTTCTCATAATGTTTTTCAAAATACTCTTTCAAGTTTTTTAAATCTTCTGGTTTAAAATATATTTCATATTTAATAGTTAAAGGTATAGTAGGTGATACAAATGTTTTCACATCAAATCTCTCTTGCAAAAATTTAGTGTCTATATCTTCTTTGTATATAAACTGTGGTTTTAAATGTTTTATTTTATATTCAAATTTTGTATTTAAATATCTTATCTGTTTAAAATAATCATTACATAAATCTTTATCAAATGTAAATTTTATGTCATGTGATTGTATGGTAGATTTTAAAAGGTCGTCATTTTGTAAAAATTCGGTTGCGTTTGTTCTAGGTCTTAATTCAGGCATTGTGCTTCTTTTAAAATCATATAAACTTTTAAGTTTTTTTGTTATATTAGAATGAAATAAATAACTTATCAAAGCTTTCCATAGATTTCTTCTTTTTAAAATTATAATATCATGGTCTTTATAAAAATCTATAAACCAATTTAAAATATCTTCATTATGTAAAAATCTAGTGTGTACTTTATGACACAGCTCATATTTACGTTCTCTTAACAATTTTAAAAAATGTATTTTAAAATTTATATCACTATTAAAATTATCATCATCTAAAAATTCATCATCACCAGGGTGAGAAATAGAAAATGATAATGTTTTACTAAAATTATTGAGATATGATTGTCTTACATATGTTTGTACCCAAGTTGAACCTGATCTGGGGCAAGATATTAGTAAAGGATATTTACTCATATGCATACATCTCACTTTTTTCAAATAATCCTACAAATACATTTATGTTGGCATAATATAAAGATGGTGTAGGTATAGGTCTATTCCAATATATCATGCCACCGTCTTTTATATTTTTATCTCTTAAATATTCTACGTTTTTACCTAGCCATTTAAATTCAACAAATAGTCTAGGCGCTGGGTCAAAATTTGGTTTTGTATATACATAAGTCTCAAACTTACCTAATATATTTTCAATAGGTGCAAATAAATTATTTAACTTTGGATTAATCCACTTTTCATTGTACGTTACAATACCATGATCTGGATATTTGTGTATGTGTTTTTCTATCTCTTTATAATATATTTCGTTTGTTCCTAAAAATAAATATTTAAATTGAATATCATTTTTCACAGGTTTATACCATTCAAAATTTATCATTTTTTCATATTGAATTCCTACGCCATTAGGATAAACTTCATAGTCGCATAGATCATAAACCTTTTTAGGTCTAAAATATTCTAATGCTTTAGGATATTGTTCTACATGATTTTCTGAATAAACTGAAAATAAGGTATTTTTAAAACATAAACGTAAAGTTAACTGTTGATCTTTTGTGTAATTGTGTATATCTAAATAAGGTAAAGTAAGCATACTTCTTCCTAATATCAAAGTAGTTTCAGTATTAGTAGGAGTATAACTATCAAAAACAATATTTTCACAAGTTTTGTATTGATCTGTAATTGCTTTTATGTAATCTTCAGGTTTAAATTTTGGATTACATATGATAATTAATTTACATTCAATGCCAGAGTAATTTAAATGACAACAATGTTCATAACTATATCTTAATAATCCGTCTCCTGGTTTTGATGTACATACTATATTCATTACGCCCAATTAATTATTTCATCTATATCTTCTTTATATTCATCTTCAATTAAAGGTCTAGGTATATTCTTATATCTTCTATAACCTAAACTCATTAACAAATAAGGTGGTTCATCAACAAATGGTAATTCTTTCCATAGATATTTCCATTTTGGCCAATGACAAAAATTTTTATTATATGATATGTCTATTTTTTGTTCTAAAGCAAAAGTAGCTAGTGTTGTTGCAAACATACCTATTTCAATACAATTTATTTGAACATCATCTTTATATCTTTTTGGATCACATACAATATATTCATGACCATCTTTAATTCTTTGTCTTACGGTAGGACTGCCTTTTGATAATCTAGGTGTAAATATCAATAGATAAGGTGCTAGAATATGTGTACACCTGTTAGAGGGATATTTTAATTTTTCAGGCGTACCCTTTTCTTTTTGTATAAGTTCTTCAACAATAGTTGATTGATTAAATAAAACTTCTTTTTCTTTTTTACGATCAGGACCTAAAACATGGACCTTGTAAGGCATTAAGTGTTGTTTAGATGGTACTTGTTCCCAAGTTTTTTTTAAAAGGTTTATAATAACATCTTTAGAAGGAATATTTTTATGATCAAAACTTTTTACTTGTCTTCTTGTATCTAATAGTTTTTCTACATTCATTCATATTACTCAATCATATCAAAAATAGCTCTAAACAATTCAATTTTGTTTTTAGCTTGTCTTATTCTTTTTTTGCCTTCTACATCATCTGATTCATTAATTTTTTTTATCTCGTCAAATGCAGCTATTTTAAATGCAAATAAATCATCTTCATCATCTAGTTTTCGTGTAACTCCATCAATTATATTTGAAAAGTAATTTTCTTTATTTTCTTCTTTTGACATACTGTCAAACATACCATCTTCTTTGGCAATTCTCATTACTTCTTGTTTAAATAATTCAGATTCAGCTTTCTTTTTATTGTGTGTGTCTTCATGTAATTGATCTATTGTTTTAATAGTCATCAATTCTTTAAACATGTCATTATTTTCATCATATGGTATAACAGTAGGTATTACAGTTTTACCGTCTTCACTTTTTGTTAAAATTTCTATATTTTGTCTTTCATTATCTACAAAAGACGCTTCGATAAAATTATCTTTATTGAACATTTTTATTCTCCTCTATATAACCATACAAGTTTATTTTTGCATGCCATCCGAGACTATTTAGTATTTTTGTATCGGCTGTGTTATTTAATCTTTCAGTTTCATCAGCAATTCTATTTTCATAATCTATTTTAAAATAGTCAGCTATGTCTATTAGTTTATTTGATATACTTGTACCTACATCTATTACACCTCTTACATTATTTTGTAAGACCGTATAAATTGCTGATACAACATCATCTACATGTATAAAATCTCTTGTATGATTTACATTTAAATAATGTATGTCATTTTTAAGTATTTTAGGTATTAACATTGTTTCTCTGGCACCAGGTCCGTAAACTGTTGTAAATCTCATACCTAAACTATCAGGATGTTCTAATTGTTCCATACCATACTTACTCATTGCATATGGATTTCTCCAAGGTTCATAAGCGGTTGATGAACTTGCATAGATAACTCTTTTTGTTTTATAGAAATCAAATATACGTTGACTTCCTATTACATTTGTCTTCCAATAATCTGTTGGATTATTTAAACTATCTCTTACGCCTGATAGGCCTGCTAAATGTATAACTGTTTCTATGTTGTGTGGAAAATCACATGATATAATATCATGTCCTGTTAACTTATCTATTGTAACAATTGTATGATCTTTTGATTGTAGGTATTGTAATAACCTGTTTCCAATGAAGCCTTTATGGCCTGTTAATAATATATTCATAATATAAATCTATTTATCTATGATTTAATAATTCTTAAAAAATAGGTATTTTGAGCCACAGCAGAACCCGAAGGAAACTCTTGTGTTCTATAATCGTTTGTATTTACAAATCTTTGTTGATATGTTGAACCGTTTAATTTAGTATCTACCATACCTGTTCCTCTTGTGTTACCAGAACCTGAAGTACCTATTTGATAACTTAAAGCATATCCGTCACCTGACGAAACCGAAGTGAATCTCATCCACTCTTGTAATAGAGCTTCAAAATCTGCTTCTGTAAATTGTCTTAAATTGTTATTTGAATCTATTAAAAATGGAGATGTATAACTTGTATCTGCTCCTGTTATTTTATGTAAGTAATAATTGTTTATAGTTGTTGGTTGATCTTGTGTTTCACCGATACCACCTGCCGTATAAGCAGCTGCGTTTGCTCTTGTATCTGTAAATATAGCAGTTGATGAAACTAATGTAGAACCTGATACACTTGTAGATGTGTTAACATGATAAGTTCCACCTTGATCTGTACCAGTTGAACCTGAAGCTAATAAATCTATTGCAGGATGTAAAAAAGTATCCTTAATATCTGTAATATTCATTGCTTGAATTTGTCCTGAAGAATTATAATAAACAGGCCATGTTTTTCCTGTATCTGTAGTTGGAGATACACTAGCATTTGTATGACTTACTTTGTCATATGTAACAGTTACAGTTGATACGTTAGGTGTTTCACTTTCAGTATCAAAGTTTGTAGCGTCTGTTGTAGAAGCACCAGCTTGTAATCTTGTATCTGACATGCCAGATAATGTTCCACCACTACCGACAACACTTAAAGTTACACCTGGATTTAATGAATATTGATAAACAGCTTGCTTGACTATTTCAGTCACCATTGCTGTTGTCATTTCTCTCAAATTATTACTTACATAATATAAAGGTTTTCTTACTGCCATAATAACTCCTAAGCACCTGCACCAAATAAAGTTTTCAAAGGTGTACCTGATGAGTTTAATATTTGTAACGTAACAACAGTTTTTAATTCATTTTGACCAATTGCGTCATTAGCTACCATTGATTCAGTTATAGCGTCTGTTGAACCTGTTGTAATAACTGTTCCTGATTCATTTGGAAATCCAATTTCTCTATCAGCTGTAGGATCAATAGCAAAAACTTGCGTTTCAAAAGCGTCTGCCGTAGCACCTTCAAATACAATACCACCTACATTTGTCGAAGCTGTATAATAGTGACCATCTGTAGATAAATTTTTTGCGCCAAAATTTACAAATGACGCTGAAGAAGTAATATTATCTGCTGATAATGTTTTACCGGCAGAAAGGGTTAAATTATCATCAACAGTAATTGCAGCTGCATTTGAAGAACTAATAGTATTACCACTGATTGCAATTGTACCTAAAGCATGTGTTGTTCCTGAACTTGAAAATGAATTACCAGTAATCGTACCTGTTGTTGTTAAATTTTCATTGCCAAAAGAAATACTACCACTTGAATCTGTAATAGAACCATTTGCTAATGTCATATTACCAGTAGATAAAGTTGGAGTTGTTAATGATGTTGTAATTGATACAGCATTTGGTAAACCAAGAGTTAATGTGTCAGTTGCACTTACAACTGCTTCAATTTCATTTGACGTACCTACGACTGTTAATGTATCACCACCACCAACAATTTGTTGATTGTTT
>Ga0163111_10003470_pt1 | contig 10182 bp, 11 predicted proteins | sample CRUFie1St18metaG_FD_109645 | JGI IMG/M metagenome (GOLD analysis project Ga0163111, IMG submission 109645) | Marine microbial communities from the Costa Rica Dome - CRUD Field 142mm St18 metaG | ecosystem: Environmental > Aquatic > Marine > Oceanic > Photic zone | place: Costa Rica: the Eastern... | reverse complement strand
ATTAACTGAAAAAAAAAAAAAAAAATTAAATTTTTAAAAAAAAAAAAAAAAATAAAGGTAAAAAAAAAAAAAATAAAAAAAAAAATAAAACAAAAAAAAAACAAAAAAAAATAAATTAAAATAAAATATATTTATTTTTATATGTCTATATTTAATTTATTTTTTAATAACATAGAAGAAGAATTAAGAAGTGATATTAGCAATAATGAAAATAATATAGTAAATGAAAATATTTTTTATAATTATAACTATGAAAATGAAAATACAAATGAAATACCCTTCACTTTTTATGAATTATTAAATAATATAAACTATGATTTAAGTAATGTAATTATATATGATTTTTCATTAAATTTAATAAATATAGAAGATATATATAATTTACATGAAGAATTAGAAACATTAAGTAATTATAATGGTTTATCAAAAGATTTAATTAATAAATTAGAAAATAAAATTTTTAATAAAGATGAAGCATTAAAAAATAATTTTAATACAGAATGTGCAATTTCATTAAAAGAATTTGAAGAAAATGATAATATAATATTATTACCATGTAAGCATATATTTTTAAAAGAAAGTATAGAAAAATGGTTATATAAATCAAATAAATGTCCAATTTGTAGAAAAGAAATAATATTTAATTAAATATATGTCATATACTGAAAATTATAATTTATTTGTAGTAAATTATTATGATAGATTATCAGAAAATTATTATAAAATAATAACAATAAATAAAAAACCAAAAGGAGAACTAAGCAAATATATAAAAAATATATCAATAAAAAATATTTCAACCGATAATGAGAGAAATACAGAATATTGTAGTTATGTAATAAATAGCGATATATTAGGAAGGAATAACAATAATATTTTAAATATTTGTACAATAGATAATATAAATGAAATATACGAATTTTTGATAAATAATAATTATAATATAAATAATGAATTAAATAAATGTTTAAAATTGAATGATAATTTAAAAATTTTTAAGGATAAAAAACTATTATTTTCAATATATTTAAAAATTGAAATATAATTAAATATTAGAAAAATATATAATTATATTTATGGATAATAATATAGAAGATAAATATATAAAAAGTTTAAATAGTATAGAATTAGTTGCATTAGAAATTGCAAAAAGAAAATTAGAGAGCTCTTTTGATTTAAAAAAATCAATAGGTTATTTAGAATTTTTAAAAAAAATTAATGATGAGAATGAGATGATTCATCCATCAGAAAAATAAAAATAGAAATGATACCAAATATAGTTGCAATAATTTTTTTAATATTTAATTTTTCATTAAATATATAAAAACCAATAAAAAATAATAAAATAAAATGAAATATATGCCATATAATATTAACAACAATAAGTTCCTTATATTTTAATAATTTATATGCAAAATATCCAGTTAAAGAATATAAAATAATACCAATTGGAATATAAAAATTTTTATATAAAATATTTTTTTTATTATTTAGATAATATTTTTTAAATAAAAATTGAGCAGCAACTTCAGATAAAATAGCGAAAAATGTAAATATGTAAAATATATATTGCATATATATATTACATATATTTATAAATAAATTTATTTTTTTTTCAAGAAATCACTATAACTAATATTATAGTAAGATTTTTCTAATTCATTTTCTTGATAATCATCATATAATACACATTGAGATGAGATATCTAAATTATTATGAAATAATAAAAATTGAAAGTTTAAAGAATTATCAAAATTTTTATCTGTAAAATTAATACTTGAAAAAGAATTATCAATAATTAAATTAGAAAAAAAAAAATTATTGTTATTATACTGATAAGATACATCAAAATTAAAATCAGAATTCAAAAAAATATTAGAAGATAAATCTAAATTAGAAGATAAATCTAAATTAAAAGATAAATCATTATTAGAGGAATCAATATAAGAAAGATTATTAATATTTTTAATATTGTAATTATAAAACTTACATTGTTTATAAAATTTTTCTATAGTACCTCTATATTTATATTTATTAGATTTATATTTTTTTAAATTATCAGTAGGAATTTTCTTTTGACTATAAAAAACAGAATTTTTTTTAGAATTATTTTGAGATTCATTTTTTGAATGATCTATAATAAATTCTTGATTTTCAATATAAATAGATTTACAATTATATTTAACAACATATATTCTAGAAACAACATCAAGATATATAAAAGGGATCAAATTAGATTTTTTTGTATAATAATTGAAAGTTTCAGATGAATCATCATAATTCATTAAAACATTACCAAATTTTGTAGAAATTTTAATATATTTATTAATTAGTTGTTTCAATTCGGTATCTGTAATATTAATATGTTCCAATAAATCATATTCATCAATATATTCTAGTAAAAAAGGGTCATATGAATATAAATCAGGATTATCAGTATATAATTTTACAAAATTATCAACCAATGGTTTATAAACAAATCGAGAAACAAAAAGAGAAGAAAAAAATATAGAGGTAGATAATATAGAAAAATATAAAAATATATGATATATTAAATAATCATATTTTTTAAAATTATTAATAAAGTAAAATAAATCAAAATGATAATTAGTGTAATTATTATTATTATAATTATTTGTATATGAATTTATATAAAAATCAGAAAAGTCATTAAAAGAAAATAAAGTACATTTAAATTCAGGATCCGGTTGACAATATATATAGTAATCAATAGTATTCATTAAATATTATATAATTAATAATATTATTTAATATTTAAATAATTTGTATGTTTTATTTTATAATTAAATTATAAATATAATGGAATATAGTATATCTATTAGAATAAATATAAAAAAAAATTCAAATCATATAGAATTAGAAAATTTAATATATGATTGTGGATATAATTTAAATTCAACAAATATTTTTAATGATTTTGATTTAGATGGAAGAAATAAATTTGTAAAAAATAATAATAAAATAATCATATTAGAGTTTGAAGAAGAAAATAATTTATTAAATTTTATAAAATTTATAAAGAAAATGAAAAATTTAGATATAGAATATATATATGAAAAAAATAATATCATTTATGCTGACAAAAAATATTTAAATAATACAGAGTATGATAAAAAAATTTTAATAGATAAAATAAATATTAATTATGAATTAGATAAATACAAAAGAATAAATAATTTATTATAATTTGGGACGTAGTCTTTTTCTAGATAATTTTTTACGATTTTTTCTAGTATTTCTAAGTTGATTTCTATTAAAAATAATTAATTCTTCATCATAAGGATTATCAGATTGTTTTTTTTTTAGCATATCAATATATTTTTTTCTTTGTTTTTTTGATAGTTTAGAAGAAGATTTAATTTTAATTTTATCAAATTTATCAAATTTTTTAATATTTTCAAGATCATTACTTAATAAATGAAATAAATCAACAGAATCATCATTATTTTGAGAGAAAATTTTATAAAAATTTTCTAAATCATCTTGATATAAATATTTATCATCATCAAGTTTTAAATAAGCATATACTTTTTTTTTATTATCAGGATTAATAGCAAAATTATATTCTTTTTCATTATATTTTTTTCCATTAATATAAGTATCTTGTTTAAAAGATGAATACATTGTTTCTTGTGACATTTTGTAATTATTTATATATAATTAGAAAAAATTATATATAAATATTAAAATGAATAAAACATTAAAATCAAAAAATAAAGGAAAAAATAAAGAAAAATTGACAAAAAAGAAAATTCCAAATTTACAAAGTATGATGGATGGAGGAAATATAAATGAAAATTTTATAGAAATTTTGAAAAGATTAGAATTTTATAATAGAAAATATGAAAATAATGGATTTTTTAAAGCAAAAATTTATAGAGAAGCAATAAAAAAATTCAGTGAATTAAATGAAGATATAAAAGATGAAAAAAAATTAGATGAATTAGGAATAGGTAAAGCAGTAAAAGATAAATATAATGAATATTTAAAAACAGGCAAAGTAAAAAATTTAGAAGATTTAAAAGAAAAATATAAAAATGTTTATGAAAATAATATAGAAAATGAAGAAATAAAAAAAACATTTTTGAAAATACATGGAATAGGTGAAAAATTAGCAGATAAATTAATAGAAATGAATATAAAATCAATAGAAGAATTAAAAAAAAGAAAAGATGAAGAAATAGATGGAAAAGGAAAAAAAAAATTAAAATTATTAAATGATGTTCAACAAATTGGTTTAAAATATTACGAAGAAACATCAAAAAGAATACCAAGAAAAGAAATAGAAGAATATGAAATTTTAATAAAAAAATATTTTTTAGAAAGTGTAAATAAGTTAGATGAAAATATTTCAAATCATAAATTTGAAATTGTAGGAAGTTATAGACGAGGAAAAGAAGATTCAGGAGATATTGATATAATAGTTACATCATTAAATAATAATAAAAATGTTTATATTGAATTTTTAAATAAATTAAAAGAAGAAAATATTATTGAAGAATTTCTAAGTAAAGGAGAAATAAAAAGTTTAGTTATTGGAAGATTAAATAAATCATCAATTGCAAGAAGAATAGATTTCTTATATTCACCACCAGAAGAATATGCATTTGCTGTATTATATTTTACAGGTTCAAAAGAATTTAATACAGCAATGAGACAAGTTGCATTAGAAAATAATTTAACATTAAATGAACATGGTTTTCATAAAATGGTAAATAAAATAAAAGGTGAAAAAGTAAAAGATAAAATATTTAAAAGTGAAAAAGATATATTCAATTATTTAAATATTGCATACAAAGAACCATATGAAAGAATAGATTTTAATTCAATTAAAATAATAAAAAAAGAAGAAGAAAAAGAAGAAGAAGAAGAAAAAGAAGAAGAAGAAAAAGAAGAAGAAGAAGAAGAAAAAAAAACAAAAAATAAAACAATTAAATATAAAACAAAAAATAATAATAATACATTAAAAAATAATAGTAAAGAAGTAAGTGAAAATGCAATAAATAATTTAAAAATATTTAAAAAAACCGGTATTTCAATATTAGAAAATTTATCAGAAGAAGAATTAACAAATATGTTGAAAGAATCAATAAATAGTTATTATAATTCTGAAGATATAAAAAATATAATTTTAAATGATGATGAATATGATATTTTAAGAGAACATATAATTAAAAAATATCCAAAAAATAAAATAGCAATAAATCAACATACAGAAGTAAAATTAGATAAAACAAAAGTAAAATTACCATATGAGATGTGGTCAATGACAAAAATAAAATCAGATACAAATGAAATAGAAAAATTTAAATTAAAATTTAATGGTCCATATGTAATATCAGCAAAATTAGATGGAGTGAGTGCACTATATTCAAGTGAAAATGATAATAAAAAATTATATACAAGAGGAAATGGAATATATGGACAAAATATAGACCATTTAATAAAGTATTTAAATTTGCCAGATATAAATGATGTTACAGTAAGAGGAGAATTAATAATTAAAGAAAATACTTTTAAAGAAAAATATTCAAATAAATTTTCAAATTCAAGAAACTTTGTTTCGGGAATGGTAATTAAAAAAAAGATAACAAAAGAAGATGAAGATATTTTAAAAGATATAGATTTTGTAGTTTATGAAGTAATAAAACCAAATAATTTAATACCATCAGAACAATTAAATAAAACAATAGAATATAATTTTAATTGTGTTAAAAATATAAAAAATATTTCAAATAAAGAATTAACAAATGATTTATTATCAAATAGATTAGAAGAATGGAGAGAATCATATGAGTATACAATAGATGGTATAATATGTATAGATGATAAAATATATGAAAGACAAAGTAAAAATCCAGAGCATGCATTTGCATTTAAAATGATAATGAAAGATGGTATAGTAGAAGCAAAAGTAATAGATGTAATATGGACAGCATCAAAAGATGGATTATTAAAACCAAGAATTCAATTAGAACCAACAACAATAAATGGTGTAACAATAAATTATACAACTGGAAAAAATGCAAAATTTATAGTAGAAAATAAAATAGGTCTTGGTACAATTGTAAAATTAAAAAGAAGTGGTGAAGTTATACCAGAAATAGTAAGTATAGTAAAACATTCGGAAGAAGCATTAATGCCAAATGAAAAATATAAATGGAATGAAACAAATGTAGATATTATAATTGAGAATAAAGAAGAAGACGAAACAGTAAAATTAAAAAATATTTTGGGATTTTTCAAAATTTTAGAAGTAGAAGGATTAGGAGAAGGAAATATAAAAAAAATAATGAAAACAGGTAAAAATAGCATAGGAAAGATAATTTCAATGACAAAAGAAGATTTTTTGAAAGTAGAAGGTTTTAAAGAAAAAATGTCAAATAAAATATATAATTCAATAAAAGAAAAAATAGATAATTCATCAATAGAAAAAATAGCAGCAGCAAGTAATATATTTGGAAGAGGATTTGGAGAAAAAAGAATAGAATTAATTTTAGAAAATGAAAAAGATATAATAAATAATATAGAATCAGATGATAAAAAAATAGAAAAATTAAGCAAAATAGATGGATTAGGTAAAAAAACAGCTACAAATTTTGTAAATAAAATAAAAGATTTCAAATTATTTTTAGAAGAATCAGAATTATTATATAAATTAAATAAAAAATCAGAAAGTAAAGATAGTAAAGATAGTAAAGATAGTAAAGAAAACAAAAATGATGTTTTATCAAATGAAAAGATAGTATTAAGTGATATAAAAAATAAAAAAATAATAGAAAAAAAAATAAAAGATTTAAATGGTGAAGTATTAACTAGTGTAACAAAAAAAGTAACATTATTAATAGTAAATGATTTATTAACAGAAACAACAAAATCAAAAAAAGCAAAAGAATATGGTATAAAAATAATGACACTTGAAGAATTTAATTTAAAATATAATTAATATATATATGAAAAAAAATACAAAAAAATTAAAAAAAGGAAAAGGATTAAATGCAAAAGAAAGACGAAAAAAACAAAGAGAAGAAAAAACAAAAAGATATAATGCAACGATTAAATTATTATCAGGATTTAAAGAATATATGAATAAAAAAAAATCAAAAGAAAAAAAAAATAAAGCAACTGTAAAAATTCAATCAGTTTTTCGAGGTAATAAATCAAGAAAAGAAAATAATTATACAAATGTGATGAAATTATACAATAAATTACCGGATGATTTACAAGAAAAAGTAAAAAAATCAATAATAAAAGATGAAATAATTTCTTTAGAAAGAAGAGAAAGAATAAGTAATGCTAATAAAAGAATTATTTTAAGTAAGACATCTATTATAAAAGATATATTAAGTATTATGATAGAATATTATTATGATAATGAAAAATTAATGGATTTTATGGATGAAATAATAAATATAGAAAATTTAGAAAATTATATTAATATAGATGAAATAAATATTATAATAAGTAATATATGTTATGATTTACAAGAAGAAATAAGTATGAATATTGAAAATGAAGAAGTAAAAGGAGATAGAAATAATATGATAGTTAATTTAGAAACATTTTATGAAGAATTAAATGATTTTATTATAAGATAATATTTATAAATAACTAGATGAAGCTTCTGAATTATTATTAGTATATTTATTTTTTTTTAATAGTTTTTCTTGTTCTAAAAAGTAAGAGACATCAGATTGTTTAATTTTTTTAGTATAATTACTCCAAGTAAAATTTTCAAATTTATATAAAGTAACAGTAAGATTATATGTATAACTAATTATAGCAAGTTGAGTATTAGAATATATAATTAAATTTTCATAGTCATTAAAATGATTAATAATTTTACAAATAAGTTCAATTATTTTATGTTCTTCACATTTTTTAGAATATAAAATATTATTAACAAAATATTCATAGATATCACGAATTCGTTCAATACCAACAACACTTAATAATTCATATATATTTAATAATTCATTATATTTTTTACGCTGTATATCATTTTTAAATATTTTATCAGAAAGTTGTTGTTTTGTTAATCTATTTAAAATATATTGAACGGTATCAGAATCATGATTTTGCAAAGTTCTAACTTTATTACGAGCATTAAATAAATCATAATTAGTAATATGATTAATATGTCTATGAAGTGAATTAATAATATTAATAAAATCATTAAAAGTAGTAATTTTTTTATCTTGAAAATAATTTTTAATAATTTCAGATTTTAAAATAAAATTATTATAGAAATTAGTATTTGTAAATCTATACAATGAACGAACAAATTGATTAAATTGATGATATGGAACTAACCCCCCACAAATAATATCTCCAGGATTACGAGGAGCAGCATTACCGCCTGTTTGTTGAAGATAATTATAATAATGTGGATTATGAATAGCACCAGTTAAAACAATTTTTCCAGTATTCCAACTAAATGCAACTTTACATTCAGTACACCACATCTGGTCACAACCAGAAATTTTAAAAATTCGTACTCCACATTTTGGACAACCTTTTGTTTCTTTTTTTATCATTTGAGCACTTTGAATATTTTCTTGTTTACATTCATGAGGTTCATCTTTTGAATATCCAATAACTTCAAAACAATCAGGACATGTATATAATTTACATACTTCACATTTATATTGAGTAGATAAATAACCTTTACAATTATCAGCAGGACATGGCATAATAAATTGTTTACGTTCAGATTTAGAATCTTCACCCGTTTTAATACGATGAATTTCAAGTTTTTTATGATTTAATGTAGATAATGCATTATACATTAATTTACGAGCATCATCATATTGTTTTTGAATAATTTTTAATTCAGATTGAGATTCTTCAAGAAGTTTTGTACGTTGAACAAGATTCATAAGTTCAGATGTGCGACTAATTTCTTTTTCAACTAATAAATTTTTACGATGTTTTTTATAATCATTATCAATATAACTACGATTAAGATTATCAACAATAAATTTAGAAGACCATTGAATTTTACAATTCATACAATGAGGGTCATTAGTAGTAGAAAGTAAATAAGTTCTAACACATGTTTTACATGATTCAAAATTACATTCATTATTTGGACATATAATCTTAGTTTTCAAAGATTTATTATAATTATCACAACAAATTGAACAAGTCATTATAATAGTTGTATAGAAATTGATAAAAAAAAAATATAAAAATCAATTTTTTTTATAATTTATGGTATTAAAGAATGTTCTCCAAATAAATAATATTCATCTATCTCTCTGGCTTTAATAAAACTAAAATTATTATAAGTAGCATTAGTTAATGCTAAATTTAAATAAATAGAATTTTTCATACGTTTATGAATATCTTTTCTTTTAAAATTAGGTAATTTTTTTAAAGGGTCAAATTTATCAAGTTTATAAATATAATATTTATTTTGATAATTATAATAAGATTCATCAATTGAATAATTTAAATTATAAAATAAATTAATAATAGTTTTAAAATCTCTCTTAATTTCAATTATATTATTCTTATTAGAATAATTTGGAATATCATTAATTTCTAATATATTTTTAATATCAGAATATCCAAATCCAGAAATTTTTAATCTATTTTGAATATGATAATTTAATAGATTACAAGAATATATTTTTTTATATATATTATGATTAGTAATATAGTGATAAAAATTTTTACAAGATAATTTAAATGAATATAAATAAAAATAATTATTTTGAATTAAATATAAAACAAAAGGTTCAAGTATTTCTATTTTAAACATTATATAATAAAAAATAATTAATAATTAATAGTGTATAATAAAATATTCAATTTTATTTATAATTCAAAAACATTTTTAATAGATACTCTAATATGTTTATAAAGAATATTTTTAATCATTACATTTTTATTTTTTTTATCATAATTATTACCAACAATTTTTTTCATATTTAAAACATAAATCTCAGAAAATTGTTCATCTAAAAAATTATTTTCATTATCAATTTTCCATTGTAAAAATAATTTTAATATAACTTTATCAATTTGTTTAATCAAATAATTTAAGAATTTTTCATTCATTTGAATCCATGATAATTGTGTATTATCATAAATATATATAATTCCATCTTTATGATTGAATCCATATAAAGGAATATGATTTATGTTTTTTAATTT
>Ga0163111_10003469_pt1 | contig 10184 bp, 10 predicted proteins | sample CRUFie1St18metaG_FD_109645 | JGI IMG/M metagenome (GOLD analysis project Ga0163111, IMG submission 109645) | Marine microbial communities from the Costa Rica Dome - CRUD Field 142mm St18 metaG | ecosystem: Environmental > Aquatic > Marine > Oceanic > Photic zone | place: Costa Rica: the Eastern... | reverse complement strand
TTTAAATAAAAAGAAAAATCATTTTTTTTCAATGACTTAATCGTTTTTGCCAACAGTGCCTCAGAGTTATCGGCATTCATGGTTTTTACCTCTTTGGGGGTATATACCCCTCAAATTGCCTCATATAGAATAAAATATCAAGTTTTAGGGGTATAGCCACTGCAATTTTAACGAGTCATTCTAGTAGCATTGTAAACGCTGATAAATGCTGTGTGAGGCGCATATGGAATTCCATAAAAATACTTCTTCTAAAAGGAGAACCGGGTGGATTACTTCTGAGCTCTATTATTGGCACGATACTCAAAACTGGAGTGGCTTTTTAGAACCAAGTACAACGGTGCAACCAGGTCTCCACTTTGAAAATCCAGAAACAAAAAGACGTATGCAAAATCTGGTTGAAGCCGTTGGTCTTGACCAGCATCTTGTTCCCCTGAGGCCAGAAATTGTCTCAACGGATATTATACAGCTGGTCCATTCCCAGGATCATATAGATAAAATAAAAAAAGTTTGTGATAGCGGTGGCGGAGATGCAGGATCTATGACACCAATTGGTCCAGCTAGCTTTGATATAGCTAACCTTTCAGTGGGTGGTATAATTAAAGCTTTAGACGAACTATATTCAGGTAATATCGATAATGCTTACGTACTGAGCAGACCCCCAGGACATCACGCACTTCCGGATTTAGCAATGGGATTTTGCATATTTGCGAATGCGGCTATCGGTATTAGGTACGCACAAAAGCGGTACAAGGTAGAAAAGGTCGTGTCGATTGACTGGGATGTACATCATGGGAATGGAACGGAGACAATTTTTTTTGATGATCCCAATGTGCTCACAATTTCATTGCATCAAAATAATTTATTCCCTCCTAATTCAGGAGGTACGGATACTTCATCACATCATAAGTCGAATTTAAATATTCCGCTACCTCCTGGATCCGGATCGGGTGCCTATCGTGCTGCATTTGAAAAACTTGTGCTGCCTGCCGTGGATGAGTTTGAACCACACCTAATTATTATTCCAAGCGGCTTTGACTCATGTGCATTGGATCCGCTAGGAATGCAGATGTTATCTTCCGCGGATTATCGTTGGATGACACGACAATTATTGAAAAGTGCGGATAAGCATTGTGAAGGTCGACTTATTGCAACGCATGAGGGTGGCTACTCTGCAACCTACGTACCATATTGTGGCCTTGCCGTAATAGAGGAGCTAAGTGGGGCATCAGAATGTTTTGAAGATCCTTTTCAGGAAATGATTGCAAGTTATGGCGGCCAATCGATTAGCAATGAACAAATGGAATCTATAACAGCTGCTAGCATAGAGTATTTTTCATAAACAAAAAAAAGGAGATGACTATGAAAAAAAAATCAAAACTTGACCGGGGGCGACGCAATTTCTTGAAAAGTGCTGGAGCCACTGCCGGATCAGCAACTTTGTTAAGTAGTTTAAACAATACAGCATTTGCTCAGTCATCAGAGCCAGTAGTTGTTGGTGCCCCTTTACCGTTAACGGGTATTGTCGCGGCAGATGGTATTGAGTTTAGGCGTGGATTGGAAATGGCTGCCAAAGAGATAAACGAGTTAGGAGGTATTCTGGGTCGCCCAATTCAATTGGCCTTTGTAGATACTGAAAGCAAGGGAGATGATGTTGTAATTCAGGCTTCTCAGCGTTTAATAGATAAGGATAATGCCAGTGTTCTGATTGCTGGTTACAACTTAACCACAGGCACAGCGCTACATGATGTAGCCATGGACGCCGGTATTATAGCAATGCATACAAATACCGTTTCAACCCATGATGAACTAATTAAATCAGATCCAGAAAGATACTGGGGTGTATTTCAATATGATCCCCCAGAAGCGATGTACGGAGATGGGTTTTTAAAGTTTGTGAAAGATTTGGAAGACACAAACCAGTTTAAACGGCCAAATGATAAGATTGCTATAGTTACCGGTCCTGGGACTTATTCGGTAAATATTGCTAACGCGATGAATGAAGGTGCAGCCTCTTATGGTTACGATGTCTCCTTATTTGAATCTGTTAAGGTACCCGTCACAGATTGGGGACCAACACTGGCAAAGCTTAGAGCTGATCCTCCAGCAATAATTGCAATAACGCATTTTTATACTCAGGATCAGGCACTGTTTATGAACCAGTTCATGACTAATCCAACTGACAGCTTGGTCTATCTCCAATATGGTGCCTCACTTGCAGCATTCCGCGATATAGCTGGCGATAACTCTGTAGGGGCTATATACGCAACCGTAATTGGGGCACTTCAAGATGAAATTGGAGCATCATTTTCTAATGAGTACAAAAGTTTATATGGAGAAAATGCGTCACCAAATGGTGGTGGTCAGACATATCAAGCATTAATGGCTTATTCTGTAGCAGCTGCAATGGCAGGGGGGCCGGGTGCCCCATATGAAGAAGAACAGAATCGTGCTGTCGCCGATCGTATTAAAGGTTTGATATATAGAGGTCCGATGGGCACCATGCGTATAAGACCTGATACACAGTCAGCGTATAGTTACCCTACAGAAACTAACGACCCAAGCTTAGGCATGCCGCATATCTTCAGTCAAGTTCACGACAAAACCCAAGACGGTGTTTTGATTGCGCCAGAACCTTATCAGAAGGCAAAATTTATAAAGCCCTCATGGATGAAATAGTTGGTTATTGCTGATAAGTCGGAAAACATTATTTTAGAGTGCCGAGGTTTAACAAAAAACTTTGGCGCTCTAGCCGCAGTCGATAATTTAGAATTATCGATAGGTCATGGCGAGGTGGTTGGGATTGGAGGCCCGAATGGTGCTGGGAAGACCACTTTTTTTGATCTTATAAGTGGCCTTTCATCAGTAACTAAAGGGGAGATTAGATTTCTTGGCAAAGAAATCACCAAATTGGCACCGCATCAAATTTGTCATCTGGGTATGGCCAGAACTTTCCAGCTTAACTCTGGCTTTGACCAAATGTCGGTCTACGAAAATATATTAGCAGCGCGGGTTTTTGGACCAAAAGGTAGCGGAGGTTGGATTTTAACTCGCGAAGCAGACCGAAACGCAGCTCATGAATTACTTTTAGATCTTAAACTTGAAGATATTGCTAGTAGTAAAGTCGCAGATATATCTGTCTTAGCGCGCAAAAAGTTGATGGTCGCAACTGCACTTATAAACAAACCAGATATACTCCTTTTAGATGAACCCGTAGGAGGGCTTACACCTAAGGAAATTGATGAATTCATTGAACTAGTGAATGCAGTCAAATTTTCTGGAGTAACACTTATTTTTATAGAGCATGTTATGCGCTTTTTGACCACTGTTGCCAGTCGTGCGGTTATGATGCATCAAGGGAAAATTATTTATGACGGCAACCCAATTGAAATTTCTTCTAATAAACGGGTCTCAGAGGTTTATCTGGGCACTAGTCAGCAGGTTGGAGTCTAATGAAAAAGTTACTTCAGGTTACCAACATAGTTTCTGGGTACCTAAACAGGCCAGTCATTCATGGAGTATCATTAGAGGTAAATGAAAACAGTTCAGTCGCAGTAATAGGACCGAACGGACACGGCAAAACAACACTTTTACGGACGCTTTCTGGTTTTTTGCCTCTTCGTGGAGGATCTATTTTTTTTAACGGTAATGATGCAAGTCATATGCGGGTTCAAAAAAGGGTGGAGGCAGGTTTAGTCCATGTTCCACAAGGCGACCAATTGTTCTCTGACATGTCAGTCGAAGAAAATTTGCTTATGGGGGCATACCTACAAAGAGATTACTCAAATACTAATAAGAAACTGGAGAATATTTATGACCTATTTCCTAAATTGAAAGAAAGAAGTGGCCAGGTTGCAAGCAGTTTGTCAGGCGGTGAAAGACGCATGGTGGGAATCGGACGCGGTTTAATGACTGATGCAAAATTAATGATATTTGATGAACCATCTCTAGGTCTAGCGCCGTTGATAATCGAACAAATTTATGAGGCTCTTCAAGAGTTGCGTAAAAGTGGCATGGCTATTTTAGTAGTCGAAGAAAACCCTAGTAGAATTTTAAATTTTGCTGACAAAATTTGTTTATTAGATGCAGGCCATATTGTTTGGAGTGGAACAGTAGACGAAGCAAAAAGCTCAAGCCATATTTTACAAACTTATTTGGGAGGCTAATAAATTTGGATGTTTTAATTCAAATAATAATTACAGGAATAACTTTGGGGTCCATGTATGCCCTTGCTTCGGTTGGGCTATCTTTGATATTTGGCACACTTGGCATGTTTAATATGGCCCATGGCTTGTTTATGACTCTGGGTGCCTACGCCGCCTATTCGGCAGCAATCTCGCTGAAGATACCTCTGCTGTTAGGGATTTTTATCGCGATGGGGGCGGGTGCATTGGTTGCTATAGTGACTCATTTAGCTGTTGTTCGATTTATGTTGGGCAACTCTGAATTTGGTATGAATGTGCTAGTGGCTACAGCGGGTATTGGTATCATTCTTGAGGATTTACTTTTGAAAATCTACGGTGGTTATCCTTATCCACAGGTACTCAAAGTTGAAGGCTTAGTTAAAATTGCAAATGTGGCAATTACTTATCAGGCCATAATAATTTGCTTAGTAGCTTTGCTATTAATATCAAGCATCGCATTCCTATTGATGAAAACGCGTTTGGGTCGGGGTATTCGTGCAACGGCACAGAACCGTGATGCAGCCATGCTAATGGGAGTAAAATCTGATACAGTTTTTTTACAGGTTATGGCGCTAGCTGGTATGTTAGCAGGAGTTGCAGGTCTTATGATTTCCACTCAGGCTACCCTCTCCCCGCAAATGGGCGGGGATCCACTTCTGAAAGCCTTTGTTATTTGTGTGGTGGCAGGACTTGGTAATGTTTGGGGAGCGGGTTTGTGCGCTTTTGGGCTAGCAATTTTTGAGGCAACAATTGGATTTTACATTGGTGTTCGCTTTGGTTTTCCCGCTATGCTGCTTTTGGTAATTGCAGTATTGATCTGGCGTCCACAAGGCCTGTTCGGGCAAGAAAAAGTGGTAAGACTATGATCAATTTTACAGAGATTAAGAAGCAACTCCTTATTTGTATTTTTGTAATTTTTGTATTTGCTATATTACCTTTTTTCTTAACTCAAAGGTATTTGCTTGGAGAAGTGATAGTATTTTTTTTCTGGGCAATGGTAGCAATGAATTGGAATTTATTGATGGGGCATGCTGGCGTTTTTTCGTTGGCTCAGATGTTATTTTTTGCAATTGGGGCCTATGGAGTTGCGATGGCGATCACTTTCTTGGGCGTATCAATCTGGGTTGCGATACCTTTAGCAGTTTTGACAAGCGCAATAGTCGCTCTGATTATTGGACTGGCTTGTTTGCGATTGACGGGTGCATATGTAGCTTTGCTAACATATGCCATCGCTGAGACGGTACATGTTTTAATAATAACCGATACAGAGTGTTTCACTTTAATAAGAAACAACTGTCAGCAATTATTTGGTGGTTATGCGGGCTTCTCAAGATTTGACGACTTTGGCTTCAGACCTCTTCTGAAACGGAATTGGATCTTGGGTAATTACTATGCAGTTTTATTTGCATTCGCTTTGACCATAATTATTATTATTATGATAATTCATGGTCGCCTTGGTCTCGCCTTTCGTGCAATTCGCGATAACGTTGGTTATGCTAGCAGCCGGGGTATTGATCGAAAAAAATATCAGGTGGCGGCTTTTGCGTGTTCTGCTTTTTTAACTGGTTTGGCCGGGGCAATGTATGCTGGACATTTTCGCTTCGCGGGTCCAAGTTTGTTTGACTTCTCAACCCTAATGTTTGTTCTCTCTATGGTTGTGGTTGGCGGTATTGGATCCACATGGGGACCCCTAATTGGAGCTGGTGTTATGATGACCGTGGTTGAGCTTTCTAAGGGGATGGGTGATGCCAGAAACTTACTGCTAGGTATTGCACTCGTGATTTTTGTTGTTGTTTTGCCGAAGGGTCTTGCTGGTTTAGCCGGTTCCATTCTACGCAGATTTCGTAAGCGGGTCGAAGCAAAAACATAGGCTTATTCTAAATTTGTTTGCAATCAGGTAAATGTCTTGCGGGATCAGTATTAGATCGAAGCGCTCCAACAGGCAGGGAGGCGAGTTTGCGCATTTATGAGGTCTGCGTCATAATTTAAGTAAATCCCTTAAGCCTTTCTCTCGGTAAGTGAGGCTTGAGCAGAGGTAAGGCACAAGGCTGTGGAAAAACTTGCTGATGAACAAGTACTTAAGGTGCAAGATATTATCAAGACATAAAGGAGGTATAAAAAGTTTTGTCATCATGTTGCAGATCAAATGAACAAGCTTAATACAGAAATCATGTGAGAAGGAGTTGGTATGGTAGAACTAAGCAAAGTTAAGACCAAAGACTTTAATATTAGACCATTAGAACAGCAAGACAGAGAACAATGGCAGTTAATCTGGGGAGAATACCTCAAGTTTTATGAAACAAAACTTCCCCTAGAAACATATTCCGAAACATTCTCTCGGCTGACCGATAGCAATAATACAAATCAAAATTGTTTGGTTGCTCACAGTGGTGAAACTCTGCATGGTCTCGTACATTACATTTTTCATGCCGACAACTGGGAAACTACAGATGTATGTTATGTGCAAGATTTATTTACACTCAAAGAAGTGCGACGACAAGGCATTGCAAAGGCTTTAATTCAAGCGGTATACAAAGCAGCTGACACTAATGGAACTCCCTCAGTGTATTGGATGACACAAGAATTTAATAAAAAAGCAAGGACATTATACGATCAAGTTGCATCATTAACCCCATTTATAATTTATGAAAGGTAATCAATGACTATTGACCCTCTTGGAAACTGCTTGGACATTATAGACTTTTATCAAACTGTACCTGAAGTTGAATATGCTGATCCATGTTGCCCAAGTGATCCGGGAGTAACACAATAAACTTTCGCACCTTTAATAGTAAAAAGTATTTATCAGGGTACATCCCGTAAAGGCTGCGCCCGGGAATCGATTGCATACATCGCTGGCGTTAGATGGATAGCTTTCTTTCGTTACATAATGCGATTTGAACGCTAGTGAACGTCCTTAACCAATAGCATTATTCTAATGGCTTACTGATTTTGTGGCGATTTTTATGGAATTTTGACAATTAAACGATAATCTTAGTGTTAGGAGGATAACATGACGGATTCAAATGAGATTTTTGACGTAATAGTGCTTGGCGGCGGTGCGGCTGGCAGCGTTCTCGCTGCAAGATTATCCGAGGACAGTTCAAGAAGGGTTTTGCTTTTGGAGGCAGGGAAAAGAGCACCAGAAACTGTATATATGCCAGCCAAATGGATTTCTCATGTCGATACTGAGATTGACTGGAAATATCATACTGTTCCGCAGGAAGGTTGTTTTATGCGGCGGCTACCATGGCCTCGGGGGAAAGTTATCGGTGGCTCCGGTTCAATAAATGCTATGATTTATATTCGGGGTATCCCATCAGATTTCGATGGTTGGGAGGAAGCCGGATGTCGTGGATGGGGATGGAATGATGTATTGCCGGTGTTCAAATCCAGTGAGCACAATGCCAGATTCGGAAATAATCAATACCATTCTTCAGGCGGTCCTTTACATGTGGGCGACGTACCATATGTTGACCCCACAGAGCCAATTTTACTCGAAGCAGCAAAAAATGCTGGCCATGCATTTAACGAAGATTTCAATGGACCTCAGCAAGAAGGCGTTGGCTTTTATCAATTACTAGTAAAATCGGGTCAGAGATTTAGTGCTGCAAAAGCCTTCTTGGAACCCGCCGAAGAACGGCCAAATTTGGAAGTTCGTACTGGTGTATTTATAAAAAAAATAATAATAAATAAGTCACGGGCAGTAGCGGTTGAGTATCTGCAAAATGGAGAAATACACACTGTAGTTCCTTCTTCTGATGTCGTTTTATCTTCTGGAGCAATTGGCTCTCCTCAAATATTAATGCATTCTGGAATAGGGCCGGCAGCAGAATTAGAACAGGTTGGCATTAAGCCACTTATTGATCTTCCGGGTGTTGGCAAAAATCTTCAAGACCACATTAATATTCCTATCACTTTTCGTTCAAAGGAAAATTTAGGTTTAAGCGGAAAATCTGTAGAAGAAATTGCAGATGCTATAGAGGAATGGCGAAATCATAAAACTGGTATCATTACATCTACTTGGGCAGCCTTAGGAGGACATGTCAAAAGCAGTCCAGAACAGCAAGATCCAGACTTGCAACTTTATTTTGTTGCTGCAACTGCACAAGATTTAGCGCGATATAATCCAATGCACGCAGGTTTCAATTTTTATGCTACGCTGCAACGTCCAAAATCCGTTGGTGAAATAAAGCTTAGGTCGGCGGATCCATTGGAATATCCGGCAATAGATCCGAAATACTTTATGAATGATGAAGCGCATACTGACCTAAAAACTTTAATTAAGGGAGTAAAAATAAATCGCCAAATTGCGAAAACAGAACCAGTTGCAGAGCTTATTGATACTGAAGTAGCGCCTTCTGCTAATGCGCATACTGACCAAGAGATAGGTGACATGATAAGAGCGCATTGTACAACCTTGTATCATCCTGCTGGCACTTGCAAAATGGGTGTTGATAAGATGTCAGTAGTTGATCCCCAACTTAATTTAAACGGGCTGGATAATGTTCGGATAGCCGATGCCTCCATAATGCCAAGAATGATATCGGGTAATTTGCAAGCTACAGTAATAATGACTGCGGAAAGATGTGTGGAATTTATGCGAGCGTAATTCGAAACACATCCGAAATTTTGTTTTAACAAATTCAGTCAATAATACAATGGAGGTCAACGGGTACATTGTCCGATGGCTTCAATATCAAGCTGCAGTACTAAAGGCTGTTCAATCTATTCTTTTCTTTGATATATTGCATTTTCGATATAACTGCTTTCGAAAAACTTTTACAGTTTGTGGGGAAATGTCTAACCGTAACCCGATTGATGCAGACGAATGCCCCCGAAGAACCAGTAGTGCCACTTCGGCCTGCCGTTTGGTCAAATTTATACCGTGAGTTTCAGCGACTAATCGCACCATTCGTTCTAGAACATTTTCTCCATGATCTTCGCTGCTGAACCGCAAATTTCCCCAATGCTCACAAATAAGTGTTTCCACTATAGGAAGTACTTGCTTTGCTGAAGATAGTTCTCGTATCGTAAATCGACGCTTAGACTGTAGATCACGCCCCAAACAGACATGTACACTCATTTGAGGCGATGGCCAGATTATGAACGCAATTTCATCAAGTATGGTAGTTCTTTGATAATATTCTAAAAAATATTGGTTTCGGCTGAATTGGTCTGGTGCAATATCCGACATCCGATAGAGATTTGTTTCGACACCCGAATTGTGCAGTTCATAAAATGGATCTAGTAAGTAGGCACCACTAAGATAAACATGAGACATATTTTGATGAACTGCTCTGGTTTCCGAATCTGCAAATAAAATTTGAGGTGTTTCATCCCGAAAGTAAGCTAAAATTGTTGTATTATCGTGATTTGCCAAAGTACGGAGCCATCGATTTAAATACACAGAAAAATCTTTTTTTCTCAACGACTTGATCGTTTCTGCCAATAGTGCCTCTGAGTTATTGGCTGTCATTATTTTTACCTCTTTGGGGGTATATACCCCTCAAATTGCATCAGATATGATATAACATCAAGTTTTAGGGGTATAGCCGCATCTGAATTTTGGGACCAGAATGTCTAAAGACAGCGAAATTGCAGTTGACATACAAAACGTTACAAAAATGTTTGGTGGTTTTACCGCTCTAAAAGGCGTGAGCTTAGATATCCGTGATAATGAATTTTTTACCTTGCTAGGCCCTTCTGGATGCGGAAAGACTACCTTGCTGAGATTGATTGCAGGGTTTGAGGAAATTTCAAATGGTGCAATTCTTTTGTACGGTCAAAATATTGCTGACTTATTACCAAACAAACGTCCCATTAATACCGTGTTCCAGCAGTATGCCTTATTTCCGCATATGAATGTTACTGATAATGTTATGTTTGGATTGTTGCGATTAGGTCAAGAAAAGTCAAAAGCTAAAAACCGAGTTAGGGAGGTGCTTGAACTTGTCCGGCTTTCTGATTTTGCAGACCGGATGCCTAGCCAATTATCTGGCG
>Ga0163111_10003468_pt1 | contig 10184 bp, 8 predicted proteins | sample CRUFie1St18metaG_FD_109645 | JGI IMG/M metagenome (GOLD analysis project Ga0163111, IMG submission 109645) | Marine microbial communities from the Costa Rica Dome - CRUD Field 142mm St18 metaG | ecosystem: Environmental > Aquatic > Marine > Oceanic > Photic zone | place: Costa Rica: the Eastern... | reverse complement strand
TTCATTTGATCCGTAGAAATCAAAAACTTTAACATTGAAAAAATTCTCTATGTGCATCTTCTGAAAATCAAGAAGCTTTTCTGCAGTAGTAATAACAAATTTTACATCTGGGAGAATCAGCTGGTTCTTTTCAAGCAATTTCACCAAGGACAAGATTGTGGAAGGGTATCCTTCAATAGTTTCAATCCTCTTTTTTTTCAGAACACTATAGTAAGAAAATATACTTTGCTCTGATAAATCATTTACAGACAGAAATAATTGATTATTAACAAAGTCAATACGATGTATACCTTTACCATCAGTGACGTCATGACCAATGAATCTTGCATAAGGCTTGGTTAAGTCTGCTCCTGTTTTTATAACTTCAGATAAAATTAACCTATATCTTTCTCTTAAATCTTTTTTTGATATAAATCCATTTAATGGCATTCCTGTTGATCCGCTTGTTTTGTATCTTACATAATTAGTTAAAAAAATATCTCTAGAATAGAAATCATTAATTGCATTCTTAACCTGTTCTTTACTTAAAATAGGAATTTGTTCTTCAAAGTCTTTAATTGAACTAATGTCTTTTAGCCTTAATTTGCTGTAGTAGTTTGTATTTTGAGATGAATAATGTAGCAATGATTTTATATAGTTCAAATGATTATTAAAGGATCTCAGAGGAGGATTTTTTTTTAAATTTTTTTGAATTTTATTTAAGTTATTAAAAAATGGAACATATCCATATTTATAGTTAAGAACATAAATATTTCTTAATGTAACTAGAGCATTCTGAATCCAGATTGGAAGAATTCTGTATACGTTAAACATATTTCTTTAATTTAAGGATAAGGTTAATAAATGGAGTGTTCTTTGCTCGATTTAATTGAAATATAAATAACAAATAGTTCATGAACCTATTCAAAAATTTGAATTTGTGAAATCCAGCATATCTTGAGATTTGGAAATTTAAGCTTTTAAAACCATTTGGACTTGTGCCCTTAGAAATCAGTCTATATCCATATTTTTTTGTTAAAGCAACAGATTCTCTTGAATTACCGCCACCAGGAAAAACCAAATAATTTATGTCTTTATTTAATAATTTTGAAAGTTTATTTCTTGATAAATGTAACTCCTCATGGAGCCTTTTTTCTTTTTCATAATGTTTTTCGAACCTCCCTTCATTCTTTTTTTTCATGTATTTAAAAAGAATTTTTTTGTATTTACTTATATTCTGCTGAACAGATATATCTTTTGAATAACTTGATAACATTTCTTCTACCATTTCTTGTGATGGAATAAATCTCTTTTCAAGCTCAAGAGACTTTGAATGAGAAAAAACAGGGTAGCCATGTTCCGCATACTTTTTATATTTAAGCCATTTTGGCTTTAATGTCTCATTGGAATTCCATAACAAATGTGGGTACATTTTTTTTCCATTATAAATATCAATAATTTCTGGACTATTCTCGTACCATGTATGTGTTTTGGCATGAAATTGTATATCACATAATTTTGAGTCTTCCATTAATTTCATTTCTTCAATATTTAAATACCCCCACCAATTATCTAGGTTCTCCTCACATGGATTATCAATAAACTTTCTGACTTTTTTTGATTGATCAATGAAATCACAAGATACCAATATTGAAAATTTAAGATTTAAATTTTTCATTATAGGAAAAACTGTTGTCCAGTTGTCTAGGAAACCGTCATCAAAATGAATCATCACAGTCTTTTCTGGGAGCTTTTTAATGCCTTGAATATGGTCATATAGTTCATCCCAGTTGCATGTATAGTAATTATTCCTTTTTAAAAAATTCATTTGCGAAAGGAATATTTCTTTTTTTACAGATAAAAAGCTCCATGGTTTTTCTTCTGAATGGTTGCCAACGCTATGGTAATAAATTACAGGAATATTATTTTGTTTAATTCTACTCATATAAGGCTTTTTTAAGATCTTTGATGATTAATGATATATTAAATCTGCTATCAAGCTCCTCTCTTACCTCATTATAAGTAATTTTTTTTGACATAATTTTCATTAATTGTTTAACCATTTCAGTTTCAGATCCATCTTGAACTAAGACACCATTTTTTTTCGAAATAATTTCTTTGGTGCCTCCAGGTACATCATAAGCTATTACTCTTAACCCGGCATAAGCTGCTTGAGCTAATGAATTGGGAAATCCCTCGACATAAGAAGTTTGTAGATAAACATCAGATTTTGCAATTGTTTCAGCGAGATCTTCCTCTTGTTGAAAACCTAAAAGCTTAACTCTATCTCCCAAATTTAATTCGGCTATTTTCTTTTCTATAACCATACGTTCCGAGCCCTCACCAGCAATGCTAAGATGAAATTTTTTTGAAAGTTTAGCAAATATTTCCAGCATTCGAATATGTCCTTTTTCAACTGAAAGCCTGCCTATATTAATTATTGAAATACGATTATCAAATTTGTGTTTGTTATCTGATTTTGGAAACATATGTATTGGGTTATAAATTTTTATAACTTTTGAGTTATCAATTTTATATTTTTTTAAAACGTCTTTTTTCATGTCTTCAGACTGGACGATAATTCTTTTTGCATGTTGGTATAAATTTTTTGCAAATAGACGATCAATAATCTGGTCTTTAATAGAAAATTTATTCATCTTTGAAGGAACACTTGACTCTCTTATTACTACATTTAAATTTCTAAAAAATAAAAACTTCAACAATAAAATGATTACATTATTATGGATAGTTGAAACAAAGACACAGTCAGGCTTAAAGTTTGCAATAATTCTTTTTAATAAAAAAAAACACTGTATTGATTTTTTCTGGTTGAGATTAATATATCGCTTATTAAGAGTTTTTCTTTTTGGGCCCATCCATTTTGCAATGTGCAATAAATCAAATTCTTTATCTAAATGGATGCCAAACTTAAACATAACATCCTCTGCTCCTCCTCCTGAGAAAGCATCAGTAAAAATAATTAATTTTTTTTTTCTAGAGCTACTATTTTTCATTTTCTTTTGTTTGAAAAAATTCTATTGAAGATAATAAAAGTTCGTGATGAGATGCGTTTCTAACTAGGTTCAGCCGGAGATCGAGGTTCCTGTTATTAAGTAATAGTTTATGAATTCCAAAAAATTTTGAAACTTTTACAATCCCTGGAAAAGAAATTGGAAAATAGTTAGAAATTATTGATGCTAGCCACTTTTCCTCTACAAATTTTTTCCAATTTTTGTGATAAATATCCTCGTCCTCTAAGATTTTTCTAAGACCTTCAAGCTTTTCCAACTCAATTTGTTTTTCTTTATCTTGTAGCAAAGTTACTTTACTTTTTTTTAAGTCTTGTTTTATTGGAATAAATGAGAAATCTGATATTTTTTTTGTTTCCTCACAAACGCAAAGCTTAATTAAATGTCCATTGGTCCATCCATTTGGTGCCTTGATATGATCAAACATTAAATTCCCTAGAGAATATGCAATTAATTTGTCCTTATAAACTTCATACGCCCCGGATACGTGAGGGTGGTGGCAAATCACTGCATCTGCTCCAATGTCGACTAAAAATTTTGATAATTTTCTAAAATTTGGCCTCGGTAAATCGAAATACTCAATGCCACCATGGATAGTTATTATCAGAATATCGCTAGCAGCTTTAGCTTCTTGAACTTGACTATAAATTTGCTCAGTCTCTAGAATTGCAGCACCACATTTTTTCTCATCATCAATATTAAACTCCCTTTCAGCGACCGCAATAATTCCTATGGTGACATTATTTATATCCTTAAAAAAAGGTTTATTAGCCTCTTCTCTGCATATTCCAGCACCTATATGTTCAATGCCATTACTCCTTAAAGCTGTTAATGTGTTTTGTATACCATTTTCGCCATAATCATAAATATGATTATTTGCTAAGCCTACTAATGAAATACCATCTAGAACTTTCACCATACTTTTTGAGGCATGCAAATGTGGACCTGATTTTTTTATTTTTTGAGATAAATCATCTGTAAGGGGGCACTCAAGATTGACAAATGATAGGGACGAATCATTAAATAAATTTCTTAATTCAAGTAAAGGATCATTCCCTTGTTCAATAGATCTTTCATATCGTGAATTAGGAACAACATCACCACCAAAAAGAACATAATTATCACTTTTCATTAATAAGTTTTTTTATGACTAAATCTACCATCCAACCGTATGGATTAAAAGCAGCTTTGTTAAAAATTAAGTTTGTATCCCAATAGCCTTCACAATCTATATATTTCATAGGATTGAAGCCATAGTTTATTTCCAAGAGATAAAGCTCATCTTGATTCACAACAAAATCATAAGCCATACAATCTGCATCTAATAAGGTTGATATTCTAAATGCTTCTTTTACAGCTCCAATTGGGAATTCATTATGATCATAAATAATTTCATCTGATCCAGACGCCCTAAAGTCACCTTCACTTACAACTCTTTTTATGCCAAAAGCTTTACCATCAATCACAATGATGCGTATATCAAAACCATCATTTGGAATGTAGTCTTGAAATAAAACTTCATTTTTAATTTTATTTGATTTTCTAGCATACTCTGTTCCAATAAATGATCTCATTGTTGCCTTTATAAGCTTAAAGAAGCCAATATCATTATTTTGATACTTTTTGAAATTTCTTTTTAGATACCCAATACTATCAAATGGGCTAAACCCTGAGCTGAATGACTTTATGATAATTTTTCTTGCCTGTTTTTCATTTTTTACAATATTAACGTTTGCACTTCCTGCACCTTTTCTTAGCTTAAAAACTTGCGGATATTTTGCTTTTCTTGACCAATTTAGTGATTCCATCATATCAAAAGATACAAATGTTTGTGGTGTTTGAATTTCTAAAGATTTAAAAAGGTAAGATTGCATAATCTTATTGTCAAAATGCCATCTAGAAGAAAAATTAGGGAAAACTACTTTACCAGAAGCTTCTAAAGACATCATCAAGCCGCTATGAATTTTTTCATCTAAATAGTGATTGTGCATATGATGCCACATAAGAGCATCACAATTTTTTAGATCTTTGTATATAGTTGAAGAGTGGCAGTTAACTTTGATCCAGTTAATGTTTTTATCTTCACAATAATTAATCCAATGATGAGAAAATGAATTATCTTCAGTAGATTTATTCTGATGGATGCCTAGTGTAAATTCTTTTTTAGTCATTTTTTTGCCAATTGTAAAAATTTTTCTGCAACTATTTTAATATCATATTCTGAAATCTCAGGTAGTTTAATAGCATTACTATAATCCCCATCATAAAACCTTAAAAAATCAAAAAAATCTTTTTCATTATTTGGAATTGAATAAACTGGCCTTCCAGAAATTGCATAATCAATAAGTTTGCTTGGAGATTGATTTTTTTCTACATTCTCAAAGTTAATTAAAAAATCATAATTTGAAAAATTCTTTATCAGACTATCTCTATCTATAAATGAATTTACAACAACTTTATCGCCAAGAGCATCAATCTCTTTTGAAGCAAAACTTGTATTCTGTATATACAAGATAAACCTGAAGTCACGGTCAAAATCTTTTAAAAATCTTAGAAATGGTCGTGGATCTCTAAGGTTCTTATAAAAAGAACCTGCATAAGAAAAAGTAACAGTAGCATTTTTTTTATAATTCTTTTGGTTAGTCATCCTTGGTATTGCAAAACCTTGAGGTATGATGACAATTTTATTTTTAAATTCATTACCATAACTACTTACTGCAGATTTAATCGGCACAGTAATATAGTCACATTCCTTGCAGAAAATTTTTTCATTCTTTTCAAGCCATGGATATGTTTTCAAGTATGGATTTTTTTTATAAGGATCACCACAGTCAGCAATCCAAGTTTTAGCAAAGTTTTCTGGATTCTCTTTTTTATATGATGCCGCCCCCCAATGAATAGGGTGTGGCACTGCAACAGTAATTAATAAATCTATATCTTTTTCATTTGATAAGATATTTTTTACTTTGCCCACTAATTCAATGTCAGGAAATTCTATTAGCCTCCCAATAATTCTCTCAATTAATCCTCCAACAATCCTAATAAAAATGTTCTTTTTTAGTTTGGATGAAAATAGTAATGGGCCAATATTTTTTACTTTTAAATTATATTTATTTTCAAATGAATAGAAATTATTATCACCCATTTCACCATAAAGAATTACATTATGTCCTTTTCTTGAAAACTCTTTTGCTAGTTCTGTTGCTCTGTGTGCTCTTGGATTAATAGATGGATAAATTGTCCGCGAAATTATTACAATCTTTTTCATAAGATATCAGCAGTGGTTATATTTGAAAGCAATATCTGAAATAAAAATAAATATTGACTGCTCAAAATGTACTCAAAAGAATCCGCCAATATGATTAAAAAATCAAAGAGAATTTCGTAAGAGAAAAGCACCACAAAAAGAAATAAAATCTTTCCTGAAATAATTTTATTCACAAAGGCTTCAATTAAATAAAGTGCTACTAAAATTTTTAAAAATGAAATGTACCTTCCTGCAGCAAGATCTGATACAAACATAGACGATAAAATTATAATTATTGTAAGAAATATGAATCTTTTGAAATGAGATTCATATTTTTGAAAATACGCCAGAAAGGGGAATAGCAAATAAAACCAAAGACTCTTAAGAGTATTTGAAAATGCAAGTAGCAAAGATGTATCTGAACTTGAAGAATTAAATACTAGATATCTCGCAATTTTATCATTAATACCCATATTCTCTGATGAAATCTGCATCAGCACTCCAATGAATATTTCCTTGGGAATAAAAAACAAAATTGTCACCATCATAAGCAATATAATGAGCGAATTCCTTAAGTTAAAGTGTCTTGCAAAAAAAATTAAAGGAAGAAAAGGAATCATGCTGAAATGCATAAGTGGCGCAAGAATAGCAAACAGCGTACCTGAAATATATTTTCTTCGGTAGTAAATTAAATAATATCCATAAATTATTAGAATATAAGCTGTGAGCTGTCTGATTCCAGAGAAATACATTATGAAAGAAAGAGAGAAAAGTAAGGTTAGAAAGCATAAAAAAAATGTTTTTGGTTTGAATTCTTGTTTATCTGTGATCGAAATAAATATTTTTAATGGGATATAAATATTTATCAGCGAATATAGAAAAATAAGGATTTGAAAATTTATACCATAATATGCAAACAGGAAAATAGTTGTATAGAAAATTGAGTCTGCTCTGTTAACCAAATAAAAGTTAAAGAAATAATTAAAATCTTTATCGAGGAAAGATTCATATAAAATGTATCTTTTAGCAGAATCCATCCCAAAATCTGGAAGAAATATAGAAGCCAAGAGGGCAAGAATTATGCTGAAAGAAATAATCCCTATTTTTTGTTTCTTGTAAATCTCCATTAAAGAGAAGGGTAATGCTGCCAACGGACTTATTAGCAGTATAAGTGGGGATATAATTGGAAATCTTTGCATAAATCTAAAATATATAAACTAATACTCTATTTCGAAAGTATTTTTCTTTCTTGTATAAATAAAAAATATGTAGGGAGCATACATGCAGATACAGAATAATATTGATAATAAAATAATAAGAAATGGATTATTAATTGATAAAGAATTAATAACTATGCTACTCATTACAACAATGAAAGCAATTATAAAAAAGTTCAAAAAGACATTTTTCAGAATATCTTTGAAACTAATTCCTCCATATCTAAAGATTAAGTAATACCAAATATTTCCAATAGTTATTAACATTGCTACCCAAACAAATGGAATTGCTGTGACTGAATTCATCAATAAAATAGAGATATATAAGCAAAGAGTTGTAAAAGGTACCCAAAATAGATTCCAAAAGAAACCTACATTTGCATACCCTTTAGCAAGCAATATGCTTCCGCCAGGATTACCTAGCATTCTCATTAGCCCAACTAATGATAGTACTGAGATAATTTCAGCGGTGGTTTCCCAACCTTCACCAAAAAGAATTAATGTAACTTGATCTGAATAGAAACTAAGATATACAAAAAGAGGTCCAATGATTAATGACAATAACTGCAAATTATTTTCATACAATTTTTGAATAATTTTTTGTTTGTCCTGTATTTTTGAATAGATTGGAAAGAGGACTCTCGATATAGCAGGATTGATTTTATATATTGGGAACATTATTATTCTCCAAGCTATTTCATAGAAACCTAATGCCTGAACCCCTAAAAATTTTCCAATTAATATCTTATCGCTATTAGCACCAAGGTAATTAACCATTCTCTCACCCATCTGATATATACCAAAAACTAAAAAATCTTTTACCTCTGAAAGCTTGAAGTATAGAGATGGTAAACCATACTTAAATGATCCAAATATTAGGAAAAATAAACTTGATATTAATGTCTGCAATAGCATTGAAGCAATTAATGATATGACACCAAAACCATTTAGAGCCATTACTATTGAGATAACTACAGATATAAAAATAGATGTTATTTCAACTTTTGATACTAGCCCGAATTCTAAATTTTTTTGACAAAGAACCCTATACTGATTGCCTATAGATGCAATAATAAATAGAAGAGAAGATATTTGTAAATACTCTATTAGCCTTGGTTCCTCAAAGAGCAATGAAATAGGCATAGACAAGAAATAGATTATCAATGTAATAATTAAACCTGCAAGTATATTAGTCCAGTAAAGTGTTGATAACTGTTGTTTTTTTATATTTTTCTTTTGAATGATTGAGTTGCTTATGCCTGCATCCATAAATGATTGTGATAAGCCCATCACGATCCATATTAGCGACATTAAGCCAAACTCTTCAGGTGTTAAGAACCTAGCAAGAAAAATTAATTGAAATGTTTTTAGAATAGTCGTTGATAGAGCTGAAAGAGAAGTCCAGCTTATACCTTTTAAAGTTTGGGCATTTACATCCATCAATAACCAAAGAATCTATTTATTGTTTTAACGACTCTAAGAATATCAGCCTTTTGTATATGATGATAAATTGGTAACCTTAGAAGCTTATTACTTTCTTTTGTAGTAAATTCATCTTTTCCAATAAATTTGCTTACTTTTTTCCCGGCCCTAGATGAATGAAGAGGAACGTAGTGGAATGTTGCGTTTATTTTATTTTTTTTAAGATATTCTCTTAATAGCTCTCTTTCTTTGAATGAATTCAGCTTAATATAAAAGATGTGACCATTATGCTCACAGTCTTTAGGAATATATTGCAAAGATATCTTGTTTTTATTGTGTAATGGCTTCAGACCCTTATGATAAAGGGTCCATGCTTGAAACCTTTTTTTCAAAATTGAATTAATTTGTTCCAATTGTGCTAACAGAAAGGCAGCTTGCAATTCACTTGCCAAATAATGACTTCCAATTGTTACCCAACTATATTTATCTACTTGACCCCTTAGGAATGAGGATCTATTTGTCCCTTTCTCCCTTATCATTTCAGCTTTCTTCAGAAATTTTTTATTATTTATTACCAGCAACCCCCCTTCTCCTCCACTTGTAATATTTTTTGTTTCATGAAAGCTAAAGGTTGCCATATCTCCAAAAGTTCCAAGTTGCTTACCTTTATATTTTGACAGTAATGCCTGTGCTGCATCCTCAATGAGTATTAATTTATTTTTTTTTGCAATTTTTGTTATAGATGTCATTTCACATGCAATGCCAGCATAATGGACTACAATAATTGCTTTTGTTTTTGGTGTGATAGCATCTTCAATTTTTGAAGGCTCAATATTCATAGTTGCTGGATTTACATCTACAAATTTTATTTTTGCACCTCTTAAGGCAAATGCGTTTGCAGTGCTTACAAAAGTAAAGCTAGGCATTATAATTTCGTCTTCTGGACCAATATCAAGCAACAGTGCAGTTATTTCTAATGAAGATGTACAAGAATTTGTTAAAAGTGCTTTTGGGCAATTAAGTTTTTTCTCAAACCAAGACTTTTGTAATTTTTTTTTTCTGATACTTTAAAGTATAAATTATATAGTCAACTTTTAAATTTGCGCTCTATTATTGAAAAACACTTAAAACGCAGGGTTGCCATTTCACACGCCATCAAGATTCAAAATCGATGATTTCACGCAGAAAGAGTTCAATAGTGCCCAAAAATAATTAACGGGCCGCTATTATTTAAGAAAAGGATGCCTAAAGCGATTCTTAATAGGTTAAACTGATAATTCGATTAAAACA
>Ga0163111_10003467_pt1 | contig 10184 bp, 7 predicted proteins | sample CRUFie1St18metaG_FD_109645 | JGI IMG/M metagenome (GOLD analysis project Ga0163111, IMG submission 109645) | Marine microbial communities from the Costa Rica Dome - CRUD Field 142mm St18 metaG | ecosystem: Environmental > Aquatic > Marine > Oceanic > Photic zone | place: Costa Rica: the Eastern... | reverse complement strand
GGAAGGGCATAGGCATTGGGAACGTCGTTTTCAATAATATAAAACTTAAATTCATAACGATCATCAACAACATCAAGCAAGGGCTGTATAATTTCTTGAAAAGTAGCGACAAGGCTGTCGTCTTCAATAACGTTATTGGTACTGAGGTGTGATTGAGCTACTTGTTCGCCAAGTTTGTATTCGTATTCAAAAGGAATTTGATTGGCAATAGACCAAACCAGTTGATCTTTGAACACAAATAGACTGATGATAATTGCCATGAGCCCAATGACCATGGCTCCAACAATAGAAGCATTCAGGCGAAACGAGCGTTTGACCTTTTTTAGCTGTTCTTGGGTATTGCTGTTGTTGAGCAGGTAATCGTTTTTAAGAATAGACTTATCGCGTGTAAAGACGCTAAAATCAGCTTCTTTCTTACTGCTAAAAAAGATTTGTGAGCTGTTGGTGGCACTTGGGTCAATAGTCAGTTCGTGCAGCGGCCATTTTTTCGTAATGGTCTCTGTTGTAACCGTGAAAGAGCTGCCTGTAATCGCAATAGTGGCAGCGCATCTGCCTCTTGGCACTTGTTCGCTTATGGCAATAGCGTTGTATGACATATGGTGTTCATTTCAGGTGTTTAGATCAAAATTCAGTACTATACAATTTCTAAATATTTTAGAAGAAAACAAAATGAATATGAACTAAAGTTCCCTATAAATGATTTTTAACCGCTATTCTCTATGAATAAAGGAGTGAATATAGTTACGCACCAATAATTTTCTTATACTTCACGGTCTTTTCTTTCCCTTTTCTATCCGTAGAGAACGATCCCTCTCCTTGACCATGCTTTTTGTAATAGAAATCATTGCCTTTGGAATTGACAGGATTTTCTAATTGATGGGCTTGGCGTTCCAACCAACGTTTCTTTTCGCCAGTCATTTTATAAATATCTAAGCCCCCATATCCTTGTGGCTTTTCGGAGCTAAAATATAACTCTCCATCGGTTTGATAATAAAAAGGCGTAATATCGTCACCCGTTCCATTGATTCTTGTTCCTAGATTATAAGCCATGGTAAATTTACCATCGGTTGTTTGGATAGAATACCAAATGTCGTAGCCTCCTTGACTGCCAGGAAGTGTTGAGGCAAAGTACAAAATAAGTTGACCGTGTTCTGTCAATGCAGTTGTTGGATGCGTGCTAGAGTAACCAACACGATTGACACCAGAACTTAGTTTTTTGATGTTGTCAATTTCTCCTTGTGGTGTAATAACACCCGAAAAAATGCTGTAATTGGCTTGACCAATTTCTTGCTGTGCAAAGAAAATGGTTTCTCCATCTGCGGCAATATGCGGCGAACAAGTATTAAAAGTTGGATTTCCTGCTGCACCACTCAAGTCGTGAATGCTACCGTCAGAATAAACCTTTTTTAAGCAAGTTCCTTTATTGGTTTGGCATTCTATAAAACCAACTTTATGTTTGCTGATGGGCGTTGGAGCACGATAAACCACGCTTGAATCTTCTTTGGAATCCTTGGATTCATCCAAAAACCAAGCAGAAGTATTGGCTTTTTCTTTCAGTATCTTTTGACAAGTTTGTAAGTGCATTTCGGCTAACCCAACATAGTCATTATTGCTTTCCTGTTGATGTGTATTAATATAGGATTGAAAGTGTTGAGACGACAATACATGTTCTCCTTTGTATTTTAGTGCCAAGGCATATTCGTAATGAATAAGCGGAAATTTTTTTGCTTTTGAAAGCAAAGGAGCCAATTGATTAGCCGCCAAATCGTATTTCTTTGCCGCTAAAGCAGTTTTTCCTAATTTATACCAATCGTTCAGCGGCATTCTTTTGCGCATTTCAGAAAGCGCTTGATAGTAATAATAAGCCTCTTCGTAAGCACCTTGATTGTACAAGCTTTCGGCTTGCGCCATAACATCCCTAAGCGGAAGTTGTTTGATTTCTGCTACAGTTGGAGTTGTTGCGTATAGATTAAGCGATAATAAGAGGGTAACAATGCCTGAAAAAAGCGTCTTCATAGTGTATGAATTATAATAAACACAAGATCAAAATACGATAAGCTCAATTGTAGATGATAATCAATGAGTTGATAACCATTTTTAATGATATTTTGTAGATATAACAAAAACAATTGTATAGTATCTTAATTCAATGCAAGATACACTTTTTGTGATGGATAGGGAAGGGGAAAAGAAAAAAGTCTGTGCTAATCAATAGCACAGACTTTCCAAATTATCTTATAAGAGGTGTTATCTTAGTGAATTTCAGGTTGGTCATTGTCCAACTTATCCAATAAAGTATCTACACCATTATTTTCTCCTTCTGCTTTTTCACCATTACTTTCGTCAGGCAAATCATCGTAAGGGCGCTTGCCAATCAAATGCTCTACATCAGCTTTTAGCAAGACCTCTTTGTTCAACAATTCATTGGCCAACAATTCTAGCTCATTGCGCTTTTCTTTTAATAATTGCAACGCACGGTTATATTGTTCATCAATCAATTGACGAATCTCTTGGTCAATCAACTGAGCTGTTGCCTCAGAATATGGTTTTGCAAACTGATTGTTTTGCATCATATCATAGTAAGATACATTTCCTACTTTGCTGTTCATACCATAAATTACAACCAAGTTGTAAGCAATTTGAGTCACACGATCCAAATCATTTTGTGCACCAGTAGATACATGACCAAAGGTAATATCCTCTGCTGCTCTACCTGCCAACAAGCCGCACATTTGATCCAGTAAGTGTTGTTTGGGGACGATGTTTTTCTCTTTTGGCAAATATTGTGCATAGCCCAACGCTGTCAAACCACGAGGTACAATCGTTACTTTTACCAATGGATAAGCGTGTTCTAAGAACCAACCACTAATCGCATGACCTGCTTCGTGGTAAGCAATTACGCGTTTTTCTTCTGGCGAAATCAATTTGTTTTTCTTCTCCAAACCACCGATCACACGATCAATTGCTTTGTTGAAGTCGTCCATATCCACTTCATTTTTGCCATAGCGTGCCGCAATTAACGCCGCTTCATTACAGATATTGGCAATCTCTGCACCTGCAAAGCCTGGTGTTTGCATCGCCAATGTTTTAGCATCTACATTATCGCTAATCTTAATTGGTTTTAAGTGCACTTTGAAAATCTGCTCACGTCCTGTGAGGTCAGGTTTGCCGATACCAATTTGACGATCAAAACGCCCTGGACGCAACAGAGCTTTATCCAAAATATCAGGACGGTTGGTTGCTGCCACCAAGATAACTCCCTTGTCTGTGCTAAAACCATCCATCTCTACCAACAATTGGTTTAATGTATTTTCACGCTCATCGTTTCCTTGCATAGAATTACGACCTCTTGCACGACCGATGGCATCAATCTCATCAATAAAGATAATACAAGGGGCTTTTTCTCTTGCTTGGCGGAATAAGTCACGCACTCTAGACGCTCCTACTCCCACAAACATTTCTACAAAATCAGAACCTGAGATGCTGAAAAATGGTACATCTGCTTCTCCTGCGACTGCTTTTGCCAACAAGGTTTTACCAGTACCAGGAGGGCCAACTAACAAGACACCTTTAGGGATTTTACCACCCAATACCGTATATTTTTTAGGAGAGCGCAAGAAATCAACGATTTCCATGACTTCTTCCTTCGCCTCGTCCAAACCTGCAACGTCTTTGAACGTTACATTAACTTTGGTGTCTTTGTCAAATAAGGTTGCTTTTGAACGACCGATGTTAAAAATTTGACCACCAGCGCCACCTGCACCACCGCCAACACGACGCATAAAGAAAATCCAAAAGCCAATCAATAAAAAGACAGGGAATAACCAAATAATAATTCCTGCTAAAGTTCCTTGCGTATCAGCTGTTACCAAGATGTCTTTGCCATTAGGATTAGCCGCTAGGTAAGCTTCTTTTGCCGCATCTACTTTTTCTCCAAAGCTTTCTAAAATAACAATTTTGTGCTTATAGTGCGGACCATTGCCTGTCCCACTAAATGCCGATTGTCGAATTTTTTTATGCTCTTCTTCTTTTAATTTGTCTTGATCGATGTATATCTCAGCATGTTTGCTATGCTCTCCTGCGCTGATAACAACGATTTTGTCTACGTCTCCTTGTTCTATAAACTTCGTCAATTGACGCATGGTCACTTCAGGCATTGAACCTGTTAAATTGAAGAAGTTAAGTGAAATTAGAACAACGGCTATAACAGCATACACCCAATAATAATTGAATTTGGGTTTGTTGCTAGGCGAATTTTTTTGTTCCATATAAATAAATATAATTGTTCTACAGGGTAATCATACAAATTTACCCTAAATGGTTGTATTTCTTATCTGTTGTTATCTGTTTTGTCAATACAAAACATATTAATATCTAAACGATGGTTTATGCAATATTGTCATAACTGGTAACCGCTGCATCACTCCACAAATCCTCAATGTTGTAAAATTCTCGTTTGTCTTTGGAGAATACATGAACGACTACTGAAAAATAGTCTACCAACATCCAACTTTTGCTTTGTTTTCCTTCTGAATGATTTGGACGGATACCCAAGGTATCATAAACACGTTTTTCTACATTGTTGATAATACCTGCAATTTGGGTATTAGAATTACCATGACAAATAATAAAAAAGTCTGTGCTAGATTCTTCTAATTGGCGCAAATCAAATTTTACGATGTCTTTACCTTTTATATCTTGGATTGCATCAACAATTAGGTCATTCAATACATCTGGGTGTTCGGCATTTTGCTGGTAAGCAATATTTTTATTAGTCAATATATCAGTAGTTTTATGAATGATAATGTTTTGTTTTATTGAAATTTTTTCTTCACAAAAGGAAAAGAAAATAATACTTTTGTCTTCCTGTTGGGTTCCATTCAGGTAAAAATAACTAAAATTGTCCTTAAATATTTTTTTATAGCATGAAACCTTTATCTTCTAACAGCCTTTTTATTGGAAAAGTTGCAAAATACTTAGAAAGGATCAATTCAACGAATGCTTTTGCTAATAATCTATTGGCAAAAAGTAATCCAATTGAGGGAACTGTCATTTATACAGACGATCAGTATGCAGGAAGAGGACAGATTGGCAGTAAATGGGAAAGTCATGTAGGCAAAAATATCATTATGTCGGTTATTTTATTGCCTAAATTTTTACCTGTCCAAGATCAGTTCAAGCTCAATCAAGTTGTTGCTTTGGCAATTTACGATTTGTTGAAAACATTTGAGGTTAAAAGTGGGCGCTTGTCCATCAAATGGCCGAATGATATTTACATCGGCAAAAAGAAAATAGGAGGGGTGTTGATTGAAAATAAATTAAAAGGGACAAGCTTGAGCGCGACAGTAATTGGCATTGGTTTGAATATCAATCAAAATCAATTTCCTAGCGATGTGCCCAATCCCACATCACTGTGTCTAGAAACAGGACAAGAGCATTCTTTAGAACATTTGTTGGAGGATTTATGCTTGTGTTTGGAACGTCGTTATTTGCAACTCAAAGCAGGGAATGCCTCTGTGCTATACAGGGATTATGTTCAACAGCTTTATGGCTATCAAGAATGGCACTTTTTTATCGTTGCTGCAACAGGAGAACAACTCTACGGAAAAATCATGGGTATCGCACCAACAGGAATGATACAGATTATGACAACAGAAAATATTTTAGAGTTTGCCTTTAAAGAAATACAGTTTGTGCATTGATGGAATAGCGGTGTATTTCGTTGGTATGACAGTACTTAATTAAAATAAAGCTTGTTTTTTTGCTAGAAAAGTCGTAATATTAGTCTGTTTAAAGTCTTTTTTTGACTGGAAAGATAGTTCTACTATTTTCTATTAAAAATGAACAAATGCTGACCACCCCTGACTTCATTCGAGCAATAGAACAATTAAAAACAGCTAGTAAAGGCTGTACCAATCCCCAAGTTCAGAATGCCCTCGAAGCATTAGAAACGCTTACGGCTGCTTTTCCCAAAGGCAATGCTGTTTTGGTAGACGACGAGAATGCCAAAATGACCCTTCAAAAACTTTTGAAGGACGCAACGGAACGTTGTGAGCAACTGAAGAAAGACATCGCTGCTTGTCAGGTTGCAGTAGAAACACCTAAAAAAGTTGAAAGCTCTAGTGGTGGTGATTTTTTGCAACAATTCTCTTCTAACTCTTAAAACTCCTATAGCTGTCATGACCTACCAAGATATTGTAAAACTCCAAGAAGCTATTCAGGCATTGGTACAAGAGAGAAATACCATTGAAACAACGATAAAAGAAAAAACTTCCTGTTTAACCAGTGTCACCGTTCAGCAATTTGAAGCAGAAGTAGCCTCATTAAATGATGAAATAACAAAATTAACCGAAGCAACAGATTTGTTGGCAAAGCAATTGCCACTAAAGGAACTCACTACACCAATACGCCCCAAAGTACCCATTGTTATTGACGAAGTCTTAGGCGAATCTTCGGAGGATGATGAATTGGCACCCGTTCAAACAGATGACCAAAGTACCCCTTCAATGGTATCAGAAGGATTGACAGCTCCATCAGATGAATTGGTTAAAGATTGGGCAACACAATTAGCGCAGTATTTACGTGGACAGCTTAGCTCAGAAGGGGCTAGGTGGTTAGATTTTTTGATAAAAAAGGCAATAGCTCAATTATCCAAAACCTTTGGGGGCTATTTGACCGATGTTTTAGAAAAGGAGTTTACGAGTTATATAAAAAGAAAGCGAGAAGGAATTGCTGAAAATATAACAGCTTATTATTTGGATAAAGTGCAGAAGGATGATGTGTTGATGGTTTTTGCAGAGTCGTTCATCACCAGTTATTTTAATTCCAATGACATAGGAGGTTTATCTTTCGATGATTTGTTGAATGGAGAGTGGAGTAACATCATGGAGCACAAAGATTTTCAAGTTTTCAAAAACGAACTAGAACATCAATTGTTACGTGGTATTATTCGCATTGGAAGGCGTAAGGTGAAAAATTCCATTATTCCAATACTTGATAGTTACCTTGGGCCATATGCTATTTGGAAAGGAATATTGTACGATACGGGATCGCGTCGGTTGAATATAGGACCATTTTGGGGCTTTTTGAATATAGGTTTGCGCTTTCAAGCATCGCTAAAAGCATCTTTGACAGCAGAACGAAAGAATTTATCCATTCTAGCAACAGGAACCTTGAGTGGAAACTTACAAGTAGGCGTGGGCTTAGCCATCGGGATGAAAATTCCATATTGGGGAGATGCTACATTGAGTGGTGGTCTGAAAGGAGGTCCTTTTCTTAATGCCAAGGCAGGCTTGGTGATTGGTGTTGAAAAAGGTGTATTACAGGCGGGGATGCAGCCTGTAACGCTCAATATAGATATGAAGGCATTTATTTATATTGATACGCCTTTACCTGAAGATTTTTTAACTCCCATCGGTCGTTATATGAAATACGTAGTGGTCGAAAAACAAACGCTTTCTTACGAAATAGGATCGGTCAATATTTTGACTGCCAAAACACCTGCTTATCTTTTTACGTTTGATTTGAATTCAGGAAAGTATAGTCTTTTATCTGCCAAAGGTAATTATGTGTTTAAAGTCAATCCTACGATTACCAATACAGTCAATGAGATAAAAAAGACGGTCGCAAGAGTGATGGAAGATGCTAAGGAGACAATTGCCTCTTATACCGAGGTCGATCTCAATCCTTTTGACTCGGAAGGTTGGATCGGAAGTCACTTTACATAGGTTTCGTTTATAAGATTGACTTGAAATGCTCAACAGCCGTGTTGCCTAAAAAGGTAAGATCATCTAATTCCAATAGCCCTTGGAAATAGTGGCGTGTTGCGGCTTCAATTGATGCAAAATCTACGGCTTGTAAAAGCATACGCTCCCCTTTTTGGCGACTCAGTGCAATGCCCTCATCCATGCGTTCTATTTTTATTAAGAACAAAGGAGTGTTATCCAAAGGCAGCATTTCTATCAAAACGCCATTTTTTGCTTGTTTTTTTATTCTGTAAGTAAAGCTATCAGCCCCTTTATCACTAATAAACAAGGCTCCTTGATCGCTAAAGACAATAGAAAAATGTTGTAAACTCTCTTTTATATTATTCGCGCCTTTTTCAGGAAAAGCTTGCAATTGTTGACTATCAAGGTCTTTAAAACACCATACTTTTCCAAAGAGTTGTTGTAGGAAAGGCGACTGTTTATTTTTAGCAATCGCAGCTTGATTAAACGACAGTGCTTTTTGTTGCAAGTCTTTTAAGAATGTTTTGAAATGCTGTTGGATGTATTGTTGTGCCTCTTGTTGGCGATTGACCTGTGCCGCTTTTAGAAATTTATAAGCCTTAGGAAGATCATTTTGACGATGATAAATCATCCCTAGATAATAATAAGCATCGGGTTGGCGCAGTGTTTTTTCTTGTGCTAATGGAATAAGAATGCTTTCTGCTTTTTGAAAAGCATTCTGTTGTACATAGTATTTTGCCTGCTCTATTAAGAAACGTTGTGCAAGATTGTCATTTTTTGCTATGAATGTTTGTATGTTATTTTCTACCTCCGAGATTTTATCGTATTGTTCTGAGGCTACCAATGCTTTGAAAAGTTGCAGGTAGATTTCGCCACTATTGGTGCCCAAAGCAATACATTTTTCAAAAGCGTTTACGGCTATTTCATAGCGTTGGTCAGCAAGGGTAGCATCTCCCAAAATGTTATAAAACAGTACATCTTCTGTTTCCAAGTAAGTTTGGGCTTTTATCAATTGATCCGCTGCTTTGGTGTATTCCTGTACATCGAATAAGGTTTTTCCATAGCTGAACAAGTGGTTGAATTGCTCAGGAAATTCTGCCAGTAAGGCTTGGTACAATTCCAAGGTTTTCTGTGGTTGACGAAGTGCTTGGTGTACACTGATTTTCATTATAAGAGCGCCTTCATTAAAGCCTTGCATTAGGACTTGATCCAAATCTTGCAGTGCCAATTCATAGGTTTCTGTTTGCGAATAGGCTTCAGCTCTAGCGGTTAAGGCGAGAATATGTTGTGCATCTTGTTCCAAAAGGATAGTTAGTAGACGAATGCTTTCGGAGTAGTTTTGATAAAATTGCAAAGCAAACATCGCTTTGCCGAGCAATCCATCAGGATGTTTGGGCTGTACTTCTAAGAGTCGATCCCAAATTACTTGTGCCATTGAATGTTGACCTTGTACTTCTTTGAGTTGAGCCAAACGGAGTAAATAAGCGGTATTTTGTGGTTCTAATTCAAGCGCTTTTACCAAACAGGTTTCAATCGCACCATATTGATTGGAGTCGATGCGAATGAGTGCTTCGCCCAAGAAATAATACCCAAATGCTGCATTTGGATAATTCTCTACGGCTTCTTGTGCTAGTGTTTCTAGCTGTATAACATCTTCTGCATCAAATGCTGCTTGTAGGGCAGTTTGTAGTGCTTCTCTAGTCATAAGGTATTAAAATTAGTGTCTAATCAAGATACAAATTTCTTATGAAAAGAGAAGCGCTAAGATCATAACAATTTTAAGTAGGTGGACAAAATTAAGTATTATATTTTTCGAGCATTCTTTTAGTTCAAAACATATAAGCAATTCTGTCCACCTACTTATGAATGGACAAAGAATAAGTCCTACAGCCGTATTGGTCTCTTAAGGCAGCATTTGTATTGGATATTAGTGTATTCTAATAAACAAAAGGAACCAATAAGGCCGTGTTTTTGCGATAATTTTGGAAACTACTAAGGTGTCCATAACGTTTTTGGGCACCGCGTTGTAACAAAGGTATTCCACTGACGAAGCGTAGTAAAATAATAATCCACAGCGGACTCAATAATCCAATCCAATCCCCTTGTTCTAAGGAAGGAATGGTCATCATAAAAACACCAATCCAACAAAGCATTTCGCCTAAATAATTGGGATGTTGGCTGTAGCGCCACAAACCAACATGCACAAATTGACCATTGTTGTTCGGATTATTTCTGAATACAAATTTTTGATGATCGGCAATCGTTTCTAAAAGCCAACCCACCAACCAAACAACAAAAGCAATTCCATGAAGCGGATGCCATGCAATTTGTTCCTTAGAAAAAAGAACAGCGATAGGCAAACTAATGATGATGATAGAAACCGTTTGTAATGTCCAAAAACCACTGATGGCGAGTAATTTTTTACGCATTTGATTGAATCGAACATCTTTTTCCATG
>Ga0163111_10003463_pt1 | contig 10188 bp, 9 predicted proteins | sample CRUFie1St18metaG_FD_109645 | JGI IMG/M metagenome (GOLD analysis project Ga0163111, IMG submission 109645) | Marine microbial communities from the Costa Rica Dome - CRUD Field 142mm St18 metaG | ecosystem: Environmental > Aquatic > Marine > Oceanic > Photic zone | place: Costa Rica: the Eastern... | reverse complement strand
GGGGACGTGCTGTTAAAATGTGGCAATTAATGAAACAAGTACAACAACAAGGAACATCAAGCAGTAAGACATGCTCAATATCTAAAAATGAAGTGGCTCAAGAGGCTGGCTGTAGTTAATGGAAATTATAGGCTACATTGGTGCTTTTTTAATGGGCATCGTGCTAGGCGCTATTGGTAGTGGTGGCTCAATATTGACAGTGCCATTGCTGGTATATTTATTTAATGTCACTCCAACAATAGCTACTGGGTATTCACTTCTTATCGTTGGCATTACAGCATTTATAGGGGCAATAAGATACTATACCAAGGGGATGATAGATATTAGATCAGCCACTATATTTGCTATCCCCTCAATTGCCATGACCTACATAACACGGGCATATATAATGCCTAATATCCCTGATAATATTTTAGGTATTGATAGAGACTCGTCTATCATGTTTCTGTTTGCAGCCTTGATGATTGTTTCAGCATTCATGATGTATAAGGATAGTCATTTTTCTAACAAAAGAAATGTAGATATTTCTCACCCTAAATTTCTAATTATATTAGAAGGTATAGTTGTTGGTTTTATTACAGGATTATTAGGCGCAGGAGGCGGTTTCCTTATTATGCCAGCCCTTGTTCTTTTAATGAAAATGCCCATTTCCATGGCTATTGGATCATCGCTTTTTATTATTTCTTTGAAATCATTAATTGGCTTTGTAGGGGATTTGCAGTCAGGCATTATCATACAAATGCCTATGATACTCTATTTTATTATATGTACTGTCATAGGAATGATTATTGCTACCAAATACTTCTCTAGTAAAAAGGATATGCTACGACAAAAATTCTTTGCAATCTTCACTGCATTGGTTGCCATATTTATTGTTTTAAAAGAGATTTTCTAACTTAAAAATAACCGCTGTTCGAAAATCCACATGATAGGCAAACGGATTTCGAACGGTTTTTTTGAAACCCCAAGGAAAATAAGGGTAAAACCAACACTCACATCGTAGATGAATGAGAGTGCTATTGGAGACTAGAGAGAGAATTTCAGATAAAAATTCTAGAATTGGCAATTTTTGGAGAGGTTTTTACCCCTAGATATTTTGGGTAAATATACCTGAAAGCCTTAGAAATGCTGGGGTTTTTGAGGGTGTGTAGCGTTATAGAAAATAACACTAACATCACGTTGTAATAGTGTTCAATGGCGGAGAGGGAGGGATTCGAACCCTCGATACCCGTATTGGATATACTCCCTTAGCAGGGGAGCGCTTTCGACCACTCAGCCACCTCTCCTAAAACAAAAGTCCTTTTACAGAAATTTTATAGATTTTCTAGCTTTAATTTTATCGATGTTCATAATACAACTTCTGAAACATAAGATAATATAACTTTAGGGGATTTTATGGAGTCTATAAATAGTATTATATCGCAAATTAGCTCATTTGTTTGGGGGCCAGTGATGCTAGTGGCCATACTAGGTACTGGTATTTACCTTACCTTTGGTACTAAGCTGTTTTCTATCCGTAAAATATTTTATGCATTTAAGTTATTGTTTAAAGGCCAATCTCAACAATCAAAAGATGTAGAAGCCAAAGATAGGTCTGAAAAGTCTATATCTCCTTTTAATGCATTAATGACATCTTTATCAGCTACTATAGGCACTGGTAATATAGCTGGTGTAGGTACAGCTATTGCGATGGGTGGCCCGGGTGCACTATTTTGGATGTGGATAACCGCTCTAGTAGGTATGGCTACTAAATATGCGGAGGCTGTATGCGCTGTAAAATACCGCGAAACCGATGAATCAGGTAAATATGTAGGCGGCCCAATGTATTATATAAAAAATGGCCTAGGTAAAAAATGGCTATGGTTAGCTACTTTATTTGCCATATTTGGTGCCACTGCCAGTTTTGGTATTGGCAATATGGTGCAGGTAAACTCAGTAGCTGATTTATTTGCAAGCAACTATTACATACCAAAAATATATACAGGCATAGCAATAGCAGTATTAATAGGCTTAATTGTATTTGGTGGCATTACACGTATAGGCGCTGTTGCAGGTAAGTTAGTGCCTGTTATGGCTGTATCGTACTTAACCTTGGGCCTAGGCGTTATATTTTATAATATTGAGCTAGTGCCTGCCGCTTTTAGCACTATTATAGATTCTGCCTTTAACCCAACCGCTGCAGCTGGTGGTTTTGCTGGTGCATCAGTATGGATGGCAATACGTTTTGGGGTGGCACGTGGTGTGTTTTCTAATGAGGCTGGGCTAGGCAGTGCCCCTATAGCGCATGCAGCATCTAGCACAACATCGCCAGTTAAGCAGGGCTGTATAGCTATGCTTGGTACATTTATTGATACTATAATAGTATGTAGCATTACTGGTTTGGTAATTATTATGTCCGGTGAGTATCTAAATGGTATGAGTGGCTCACCACTATCTAGCGATGCATTTGCTAGCTTTGTACCAGGCTTTGGTGACGATATAGTAACCATAGGCCTAGCTGTATTTGCATTTACTACCATATTAGGGTGGTCTTATTATGGTGAAAAATGTGTACAATACCTAGCAGGCCAAGGTAGTGTGTTTATATTTAGAGTTTTATGGTTAATTGTTATACCTCTTGGAGCTACCTTTAAGCTAAGCTTAGTGTGGAATATATCGGATGTACTAAATGCCCTAATGGCCTTGCCTAACTTAATTGCATTAATACTGCTAAGCCCTGTGGTGTTTAAGCTAACTAAAGAGTTTGTTTCTAACAAAAAATAGGTTAAATGCGCATATGAGCTTAAAACAAACATTTTTACATAATACCCACATAGCACAAAATGCTAAAATGCTGGGTTTTGCAGGGTATAACATGCCCATACAATACCCGTTAGGAGTATTAAAAGAGCATGAGTGGGTGCGCCAATCAGCGGGGGTTTTTGATGTATCGCACATGGGCCAAGCTATTGTACAAGGGCAAGGAGCTAGGGAGTATTTTAATAAATTAACCCCATCTACCTTTTTAAAAACACCAGCAGGTAAGGCTAAATACACTGTGCTTAGTAATGAGCAAGGCGGTATAATTGATGATTTAATTATTACCTGCCTAAGTGATGATAAGTTTTTTGTAGTTTTTAACGCTGGCAATAAAGATACCGACATCGCCTGGTTTAAACAGCATTTACCAGCTAGCCTTACATTTACTGAGCTATCAGATAAATCACTAATTGCCCTACAAGGCCAAAAGGCTGAGCAGGTATTACAAAAATTTACTGATACTGATTTATCTAACCTAGGATATATGTGTTCAACCGAGGCCAAAATTAACAATAGCCCAGTATATATAAGCCGCTTAGGCTACACGGGTGAGGATGGTTTTGAAATCAGTATAAGTAATGATAAAGTAATAGAATTTTGGCAAAACTTGTGTGCTGATGAGGCAGTTGAGCCAATAGGCCTAGCAGCGCGTGATAGCCTACGCCTAGAGATGGGCTACCCACTACACGGGCATGATATAGATGCTACCACCACCCCAATAGAGGCTGATTTAAACTGGATAGTAAGTAAAACTAATAATGCCTATTTTGGCTATGATATAATATCTAACCAAAAGCAAAACGGCGCTAGCAAAAAACGTGTTGGCATAAAATTAACTGAGCGCGGCATAGCACGCGAGGGCAGTAATATTTACAGCCAAGATGGCAAGCTAATTGGTAAGCTAACAAGCGGTAGTTTTTCTCCCACTTTGCAGGCATCTATAGGGCAAGGTTATGTAGATATAAATTATGCTGTAATTAATACACCAGTTGCTGTAGAAGTACGCAGTAAAAAAATACCTGCCACTGTGCAAGATTTTACATTTGTACAACCTAAAACAAAACGTTAATTGTAAGAGTTAATTATATTTAAAGGCTAATTATGAGTGAAGTAAAAGATAATTTAAAATACACCCAAGAGCATGAGTGGATAAACACCGATGGTGGCAATATAGTAACCATAGGCATTACCGACCACGCCCAAAACGCATTAGGTGATTTAGCATTTGTTGAACTGCCAGAAATTGGCAAGCAGGTAAGCAAAGGCGATGAGGTTGCAGTGGTGGAATCCGTTAAAACCGCAAGTGAGGTTTATACTCCAGTATCTGGTGAGGTGGTAGAGGTAAATGAGGCGCTTACAGATAACCCAGGCCTTATTAATACCGCACCATACGATAACGGCTGGATAGCTAAAGTTAAACTAAGCAACGCAGATGAGCTTAACGACACTATGGATGCCGCGGCTTATACTCAGCACATATCATAAAAGGTATATAACTACAGATGCGCTATTTACCACTTACAAAAACTGATAGAGCCCAAATGCTGGAGGCAGTTGGGGTAAAAAACATAAATGAGCTATATAATAACGTACCGCAAGAGGCACGCGGTGCTAGCTTTAACTTACCAAACCACCAAGGGGAGATAGAGGTAGAGCGTATATTAACCACCCTAGCTAATAAAAATCAGCCAGCTGGCAGTGGCCCGTTTTTTATTGGTGGCGGATGTTATAACCACCATGTACCTGCAACGGTGGATCATATAATCCAGCGCTCGGAGTTTTTAACTGCTTATACTCCATATCAGCCAGAAATTGCACAAGGTACATTAACTGCAATTTTTGAATATCAAACCATGATAGCTAACTCTACCGGTATGGATGTAGCAAATGCTAGTATGTATGATGGTGCAACTAGTGTAGCTGAGGCCGCACTTATGGCAAAGCGCATTAAACGTAAGGGTAAAATAAATTATATAGGTAATTTAAACCCGCAATACTTGGAGGTACTGCAAACCTATATAAGCAATTTTGATGATATGCAGCTAGTACAAGGCGAGCCTGATGCGGATAGCGCCTGTGTAATTATCCAAAACCCAGATTATTACGGTAATATACAAGGCCTAGCTGATTTACGTACTAAATGTGATGAAGTAGGTGCACTACTAGTAGTAGCAGTAACGGAGTTTTTATCACTAGGTTTACTACCCGCACCGGGCGAGGCTGATATTGTAGCAGGTGAGGCGCAATCTATAGGTGTGCCAATGAGCTATGGTGGCCCGCATTTAGGTTTTTTTGCCTGTAAACAACAATATCTACGCCAAATGCCAGGTAGGCTTTGCGGTGAAACTGTAGATAAGGATGGCCGTCGCAGTTTTGTACTTACCTTAAATACGCGTGAGCAACATATTAGGCGCGAAAAGGCTACATCTAACATATGTACAAACCAAGGTTTATTTGCATTAGCGTTTACTATACATATGGCCCTTTTAGGGGAGCACGGCTTTAAAAAACTAGCTAAACTTAACCATAAAATTGCTTGTAATTTAGCTGATGAGCTAGCTAAAATACCAGGTATAAGTATTGTAAATAAAACTTATTTTAATGAGTTTTTAGTACAGTTGCCAACCAGCATTAACGCTACTGAGCTTGTTAATAAGCTAGCCAATCAAAATATATTTGCTGGGCTAGCTGTAGGTGATAATCAATTATTACTTGCAGCAACGGAGATGGTAACTGAGGAGCATATCAGCCAACTAGTGGCAGCAATAAAGGCGGAGGTATAATGCAAGATTTATTACAAAAAACAGCCATAAAGCCAGCCGTAAATAATAGCAATATGGATGTAAAGCCAGATTGGGAGTATTTAGCTCGTAGCCGTGGCTTAAATTTTGAGGAGCCACTATTATTTGAAAAAGGCAAAACTGGTGCATCAGGTGTAGATTTACCGGATGTAGAAGATTTTAACTTGCGTACAGGGCAAGATGAGCGTGCCACTATAGGCCTACCAGAGGTAAGTGAGCCACAAGTAATGCGTCACTTTGTGCGTTTATCGCACTTAAATTACGCAATTGATTTAGGGCTATTCCCGTTAGGATCATGCACGATGAAGCATAACCCAAGGATAAACGAGAAGCTATCACGCTTACCTGGCTTTGCTAATATCCACCCGCTGCAACCAGAATCTACAATTCAGGGCGCTTTAGAGGTTATATATAATGTACAAGAGTGGCTAAAAGAGCTCAGCGGTTTGCAAGCAGTAACACTTAACCCAGCAGCTGGTGCACATGGTGAGCTGGCTGGTATGATGGTAATTAAAAAAGCCCATGAGCATAAGGGCAGTAAAGCTAATATTGTGCTAATACCAGATAGTGCGCACGGTACTAACCCAGCTACAGCTGTAGCATGTGGCTTTAAAACTGTAACTGTAGCCACTAAAGGTGATGGCACTGTAGATTACGATGATTTTAAATCAAAACTAAGCCCTGATGTAGCAGGTATAATGCTTACCAACCCAAATACATGCGGTATTTTTGAGCCAGATGTTAAAAAGATTGCTGATGATTTACATAATATAGGCGCGTATTTTTACTGTGATGGTGCAAATTTTAACGCCATAGTAGGTAAAGTTAAGCCAGCAGATTGTGGTGTTGATGTTATGCATTTTAATTTGCATAAAACCTTCTCTACCCCGCACGGTGGCGGTGGGCCAGGTAGTGGGCCAATTGCGGTAACAGATGAGCTTGCTAAGCACTTGCCAATACCAATTGTTGAAAAACAAAATGATAGCTTTACCCTTAACTGCGATGCAGAGCAAACTATTGGCCGCCTAAAAGGCTTTCAGGGCCAATTTGGTATGGCAGTACGTGCACTTACTTATATGTTATCCCACGGTGGTGATGGCTTAAAGCAAGTAGCTGAGGATGCTGTACTTAATGCTAATTATATACTTAGCCAGTTAAAAGAGCACTATGATGTACCGTTTGAGGGGACATGTATGCATGAATGTTTGTTATCCGATAAGCTACAAAAGGCTAATGGTGTAACTACTAATGAGATTGCAAAAACTTTGGTAGAGTACGGTATACATCCGATGACTGTTTATTTCCCTCTTGTTGTGCAAGGAGCGATGCTTATTGAGCCTACAGAGACAGAAACAAAAGCATCGTTAGACCACTTTATTGCAGTAATGAAGATGATAGCTGAAGAGACCGCAAAAGGTGAGGGGGCCAAGTTTACTGAGTACCCAATAAGTGCACCACGTAAAAAGTTAGATGAGTTAAAAGCCGCAAGGCAGCCAGTGCTTAAGTGGGGTTAGTAATCAGGAGTGATTACTAATTGCTCGCCATTCTAAATACACTACAAAAGCTATCCTGTTTTATACGCTTACATGCTGGTACTGCTTGGGTTTGAGTTAGGTTAATTAGCTGTACTTCATATATTTTTTGTGAGTCACGCTTTATAGGTTTAATTTTTACCTGTGAGTTATCAAGTAAATTATCAGTAGCTAAGTTAGCTTGTATTACCTCATTTTCAGCAGCTTTACTGTTATGATAATAACCTAGATGTATACCCCAATCATAATTAGTAGCTTTTTGCTTTGTTTGAGCAACTGCTTGCTGAGGTTTTTGGTATACAACTAACTGGCTAGGTTTAGCCTTAGGTGTTGGTACAAAATTAGCACTAGCTAAAATTGGTTTATTAGTGGGTTTAATTGTAGATTTATTTTTACTATAAACTAGCGGTGATTTTTTGGTTCCAGCACGGGCTAGCTCTTTACGTAAGGCAGGTGGGGTAGTTGTGTTATTACTAAAATCTAAAAAATAAGGTGAGGCATCAGCAGTTTTAATTTTAGTAATATTTTTGCCCGAGCTGCGGCTGTAACGTAACCTTTTAGCAAATGCTTTATCCAACATTTTGGTAGCTATTTTATAGCGAGCTTTAGAATTTTTAGCGCCCATAATAATTGCCATAATATTTTTACCATTACGCATGGCCGAGCTAATAACGTTAAAACCACTAGCGTTTACATAACCGGTTTTAAAGCCTGTAGCGCCTACATATTTTTTTAATACCCTATTATGCGTAGTGTAGGTTTTGCCCCTAAAGGTAAACTTTTCTTGTGCGAATAAATGATAATATTGCGGGTAATGTTTTTTTAAAGCTAATGCTAATTTTGCCATATCTATAGCAGTACTATATTGCTTTGAATCGTGTAGACCAGAAGCATTAGCAAAGTTAGTATGATGCATCTGTAAATATTTGGCACGTTTGTTCATTAATTTTGCAAAGTTTTTTTCATTACCAGCTATACGCTCTGCCAATACTACAGCAGCATCATTGGCAGAACGTACTATAAGCCCACGCACTGCATCTTTAACGGTAATAAAATCACCTTGCTTTAGACTTAAGTTAGTTTGTGGGCGGCTAGCTGCCTCGGCGCTTACGCTCATAGGTGTATTCCAGTTAAGCTCGCCTTTACGGATGGACTCAAAAGTTAGATAAATAGTCATTAATTTAGTTAAACTGGCAGGATGTCGTTTTTGAGTGGATTTATATTGGTCAATTACTTGGCCAGTCTTCTCATCAATAGTTAGTGCTGCAGCTTTATCAGCACTAAAATATTGGGCGATAGGGGCAGCAACTGCAACACCTATGTTAAAGCCAATGTATATAAGTAATGTAAGTAAAAAATATACAGTGGTTACCTTTATTGTCATTTTCAACATCTCCCTAGGTTAACAGTAAAGTGTTACCTATTAGTTAAGTATAGCGTGTTAAAACCGTAACTAGCAAAAATATTTTGTGCTTCATGTGTTTTTAGGTGGTCCAAAAATTTAGTTGCTTCTAATATGTTGCTATTTACCACTATACTAGCTTTATAGTTATATTCATAAGGTAAGATCTTTAGGGTATTTATTTTATCTTTGTGTAGCCGAGCATCGGTTAAGTATATAATGCCTGCGGTATTGCCATCACGTAGCATATTTAGAGCAATGACAGGATCTGGTGCACGAGTAACATGGCTTTGAAACTTATTCCATCGGTTTAACTCTGTTAGAGCATGTTTTGTTGAATCGCCTTGAGTTGTAGCCTCAGGGCTAGCAATGACCATAATTACTTTTTTATAGATTTGGTCTAGTAAGGATTGTTGATCAGATTCGTCAATTTTAAATTTATAGGATGAAGCAATAGCTAACTTATTAGATAAAATAGTTGAAATACTAAATTTATTTAGCATTTCATCTTTACGAAGTTGTTCTATCCACTTATCGTTTCCAGTTATGATGATATCAATAGGTTCTCCACTGAGTACATCATCTACCATGAAATCAGTAGATTCATAAACTATGCCAATATCTATATTATTTGTGGCAGAGTAATTGCGAGCAATTTTACTTAATGGTACGGCTAAATCACTAGGTGCTATAATATTTACATTTGGATAGTCATGTTCATACTCAGATGCATGGCTAATACTAAAAAACAAAGATAAAATAAGAAATAAGTAGCGCACAATGTAATTGTTAAAATAAAAGTCAGGTCTGTAAATATTTTTATCTACCATTATATGGCAGAATTACATTAATTTTTTAAAGAAATATGAATGTGCTTTTAATGTCAATTTATAATGTAATTAAATGCCTAATGCATGCCCTTTGTTCTGATTTGGAATATTTATATATTGTAAAGCTTTCTCAGCTAGGTCAGCAGACTTTTCTATAGCTAAGCCAAGTGCCGTATAAAGCATAGAGCTTACTTCAATAAATTGTGCGGCAAATTTTTGTGATAATTCTTTGCTCAAATCATTTAATCCTAAAAAATATTCATAAGCTACCATTCGTCCTATATATTGCCCTGTTTGACGACATAGCATTACAACTTTGTTAAACCAATCAAAAATGCTAAGCTTCTTAAAAAGTTTTTCAAGTGTAGACTTGCTGTTTTCCATAGCTTCAGCAGCTTGGTCACGCTCTTCCGCTATTTCATTTATAAGCTCTTCATCCATTTCTAGATTCTCTATTTGGGTTTGAGAATCAAAAGCCGCGGTTATAGCTACTATGTAATCAGCTAATTGGTGTTTTGCCTGTTCATATTTTTCAGGATCATTTACGCTCATTTTCCATATTTGTTGAGCAGAAGTGTAGACTGTTTGCTTTAAGTCACGCATAAATATAGTATCTGGGTCTTGTATAAAGCTCATAGTATGGCAGTTTTTACTATTATGCGCAGAATAAAGTTAAATTTACGTTAATCGCAAATAAGGGTGGTGGCATAATGGTAAATTATGGGTCGCTATTTTTTGATTTTGGGTGGTTTAGAGCTAGGAATCTGAAGGCTTTTTTCTTTCTTTTTGTATTCAACCCCCGGTGGAGATTAAGTTTTTCTTTT
>Ga0163111_10003462_pt1 | contig 10189 bp, 7 predicted proteins | sample CRUFie1St18metaG_FD_109645 | JGI IMG/M metagenome (GOLD analysis project Ga0163111, IMG submission 109645) | Marine microbial communities from the Costa Rica Dome - CRUD Field 142mm St18 metaG | ecosystem: Environmental > Aquatic > Marine > Oceanic > Photic zone | place: Costa Rica: the Eastern... | reverse complement strand
TCGAACTCGGTATCGCTTAACCCAAGCTTCCTCGCCATATAATCGTGTTCTAGTCGGACATCTTCATCGGTGAGGTGGCCTTTATCAAATTCCTGAAGCGCTGCATCGCGCGTCATTTGACCGCTCAAGACAATACTACTCAAATGGGCCAGGCGCTTGTCGAAACCGAATCGGTGGGGTAGATACCAGCCCTGAAAAAACTTCGTAAACCGAGATTCATAATGCTTCCCTCCATAGTACTGCCACCCTACTTCCTTGGTGAGAGTGCTCATGGCTTCCTCCTTTCGGTAAGGGATGAGATTCAGGGGGCGGCCAACCTGTAGCCTGCTAAAAACTCGATGCATCACATCATGCTTGAAATAGCTCATTTTCGGGAATTTCTTAAAAGTTTTTGGTGAGCCAAACTGGTCGGAGATTGCGCGAATATGCTTAATATCTTGTGAATCATAGCCCCAGGACTGAGGTAGAATAGACTCGCACGAAAAATTTGAGCCGCTTAGTGACCATTTAACTCTGCTTTTCGCCGCAAAATTAAAGAACCCCGCGTTAATTGCGTGATCTTGTGGGATGTCCTGGTTGGGCACGGCGGCCTTAAAGAACGCAAGCTGGAGATCACGCATAGCCTCCCAGTCAACTACATCGGTGACTAAATCAAACTTATATTTGGTAACGATATTTTCGATGTTCTTGACGGCTAGCTCTGAGTTCCAGCCCGTATCGACATGAATGACCAATACTCTAAGGTCAAACTCTTTGGCAACGTGTGCAACGTAAGAGCTGTCAACACCACCGCTGAGGCCCATGATCGCATCGTAGTCGTAGCCCTTGCCATCTCGCCTGATTGTATCCATTAGCTGCTCGAGTTCTTCGCGGTCGCCCTCCGGATTCCAGAACGTTCGAAAGCGATCATACTCGGCACAATGGGAGCACTCACCGTTCTCTTGGAACTCAATCCAAGGATCGGTCGTATCCATAATGCATCTGACACATTGCCGGTAGCTGGGATCTCCTCTACGGATGATTTTGCGAATGTCTTTGTCATTCATGATTGGATGCCACCAATTGTTTCGCGAATTTCGTCTTGACTTGGATAGTTAATTAGCACCGCTCGATGTTTGCCCACAAACACAAATAATGCCCCCGCGGCTGCGGCTGATGCCTTTCCTTGATCAATTGCTAATTTCATATCTTCTATCGATCCGGCTCCTCCGCATGCTACTAAGGGAATGCTCAGGCCCTGAGATATTTTCGATAGTGTGGCGATATCGTATCCTGAATTAGTCCCATCTCGATCTATCGAATTGAGCAGGACTTCGCCTACACCAAGATCCTGAACCGCTTTTGCATAATCCCCAAGCTCTCGTTTTGTCGATCTGCCGCCGCCTTTGACGAAGACAATGTTTTTGCCCCATATTGACTTTTTGTAGTCGATAGACGCGACTATGGTCGTGCCACCAAATTCTTTGACGGCCTCTTTCACAAATTCTGGTTGGTAGAACAGCGCCGTATTAATGGCGATTTTCTCTACTCCTAGCCGTAATATCTTTTCGATATCAGTCAGCGAGCTCACGCCTCCTCCATAGCACAGTGGCATGAAACACTCTCTTGTCATATCGGCAATGGCACTCAAATTCAGTGAGGCAGCTTCTTTAGAAGCTTCAATATCAAGGAAGATGAGTTCGTCCACCTCTTTCTCGTTAAAGATGCGGACGGCGTTGATTGGGTCTCCTACGTAACGAGGATCCTTAAACTTCCGCGTTTTATACAGACCATTCTTTCGCAGAAGCAGGACAGGTATTACCCTGGGGAGCATTCGTTGCATAGCGTCAAGAAATTTTTCATTAGATTCATGCCATGTCTGTGACTTTTCTCTGGGTGAAACTGAACGCCAATCACGTTGCCCTGTCTAAAGGCTGCTGGGAAGGAATATCCGTAATGACTGTTGATTAGCGTCATGTCTTCATTATGAATTTCAAAATGATACGAGTGTACAAAGTAGAACTTGGTGAATTCATCGAATCCATCACACATTTGGTCCTCGGCGAAACTGCTTACAAAACTCCAACCCATATGCGGAACGGGCAATTTGTGTTCATTGTCGTTAAACCGAAACCGTTTGGTCACCGCGTCGATCCAACCCATGCCCAGTTTTTTACCTTCTTCACTACTCTTGGTCATCAGCTGCGCACCCAAGCACACTCCAAGTAGTGGTTTACGGTCAGCATGAGCGAGAGTCGACAAGGTTTTGTCGAGTCCAAATTTCGTCAGTTTTTCGATCCCCGTATCGAAGCTCCCCACACCGGGCAAAATGATTCCCGACGCGCTCTGTAGCTCCGAGGTGTCGCGCGTCACCTTTGTGTTTGCTCCCAAATGCCGAAGCATGTTGGCGATTGACCCTGTATTGCCACATTCGTAGTCAACGATTGCAATCGTCAAGTGGCACGCCCTTCGACAATGGACTCATAGTAAGACATCAATTTTTTTGACTCGTTCTCCCAGCACAGTTCCTCACGTGCCTCTATTGACGCTCGTTTGAACTCCCGAATCTTCTCTTTTGTGAGACTATTAATGGCATCGGCGATTGCTTCTTCTGAATAGTCCTCAACGAGAACGCCCAACGAATACTGCCTCACGATTTTAGCCATGCTGGGTAGGTCATTGACACACAGCGCTAGGCCCGCCTGAATATATTCAAAGAACTTGTTGGGTAGTACAAAATGTTTCTGCGGTGACACATCTTTGTGCACGTAATATCCAATGTCTGCTTCATTGGCCGTTTCAATTAACTCAGTGAAGCGCACAGTGTCTGCAAAGTGAACTCTATGTGTCAGGCCTAGAGTTGCCACTAAGCTTTTTAAATCGTCTATGTAACCTGGCTGGGGATATCCCCGGATAATGAGATCAACGTTCTCTGGCCAAAGGGGCATGGATTTAATCGCTTTGTGAAGCCCGCGGATATAGTCCACATTGCCTTGGTATAGGACTCGAATTCTGTCTCCGACATCGCGATAGGCGATATCCCTCTTTTGCGGGATGCTGCGGACAGTAATGCACTTTCTCTTGAGTTTATATTCCTCGTTTAGCAAGTCGCATATGCCGTCACTGACAGTGGTGAGGCCATCTAGTTGGGGGAATCTTCTTCGCTGGACAGTCTGAATAATCGGCCTTTGAATAATCCGCCACCTTCGGCTGTGCATCAGTTGTTGCGTCGCGTATTCATGTGAGTCTAGGCATATGGGCGCACCGAGTTTGCGGTGAAGTGATAGCGCTGGCCTAGAGGTGAAGTAGTCATGGCACAGGATCAGATCGCATCCATAGATGGCGGCGAGTTTCTTCCCCTCTGCAACGATGACGCTACCGGTGTAGTGGAATCCGAAGTCGGCTGACGCTGCAACGTCGGTGAGAAAAGGGACATATCTTCCTAGACCACCAAAATTCGACCGGCAAATCAGCAGCCATTTTCTAAAAACGGGGAGGTAGGGGTCGGTAACCGGCACCCTCACAAATAAGCAATCGGTCGGGTTTTCAGAGTTACCCTGGTGCCCAAAAATGACGACTTTCCAACCCGCAGCTGATAGGGAAGAGGCTTGCCTCAACACACGGGGTTCATTCGATATGCCTGTGTAGGAGATTATGAAGGCCGTACGTGACCTTGACTGTTGGAAGTCGGCTCCTACACTGATGACTGCTTGGGCGTTTGGGTCTGATGAGAGCTTTGGGTCTACAAAAATAGAGTCACTGCCCAAGTGACTTAGGGGGCGGTCCGATTTGAAGATGTTTTTACAAATTATCAATAGCTGCGCCGGGACGAAAAAAATCCTTCCTAGCGTTCGCTTGAGCGAATGCCGCGCAAGTCGCACTAATCGCTTAACTAAATTCAGCGAGAGCCGTATTACTCGTCTAACTAGGTTCCTGCCCTTTTTTGCTAGCGCCCATAATTTTTTGAGGACATATTTGAGACGCGCTGGTAACAGGTGCTTGATAAGGTTACGCATAGATGAATTACTACTAGCAGAACAAATAATAGCGTACTAAGTACCTGACCTAGCGTTGCTTTTTACCATGCCCTTATCTTTGTTGCTTAGCTGCCCGAGAGGCTTTTGACAAGAGATGATCTGGGCGTCGATGCTATCCGGTCTTATACAATAAGGCTAGTAGACAAAGATCAGATAAATCGAAGAACCCAGACTCCCCTATGGCGATTTCGTACTCGCTGAATTTGGAAAAATGGCCAAATTATGACCACTTTGTAGGCCTCCTTTTAGCTCAGCTAAACGAGCCCTAGCTTTTGTCGCTTTTGCGCTGACTGCATTGGCATTTCCATAAAAATGCTAACGAATGGCTCCTCGCAGCGTCTCGCAACTGTACTTAACGACCTCTGGGTGAGAGGGTTTGTATAAATGTTGCATGCGTTGCTGTTCGTAACCACCAGCCCCTCTCCCAGTTTCCCAGCTGCCGACTAAGCGATAGTCATGATCAAGATCAGACCCAAAGCTTGTCAGAATAGTGCTGGACAAACTGCGAGGTCCTTCTGGCTCAATCAGCAGCCACGCATCCGCGAGGGTCTGGCAGCTAGCGTTCATGAGTGAGGCTCTGGCCCGATTTTCGCTCCCCTCATAGCCGCCTATGGTCCAAGCCTGTCCCACTCCGAGCGCTCCTAGAGAAAAAAGTAAACCAGGTGACTGACCAGACAGATCTATTATGTTGGATCCCTGTCTGAAGCCAGCGGTTCGGGCAACTCGCTGCGCTTCTTCTATGTAGCGCGCGTATCCCTCAGATAACTTAACAGTGGTGCCTGGCTCTCTAAGAGTTACCGGAGAGGTATTTTCTCTGAGGGGTTCTGGCTGGCGAAAAGGGTATTCCATCACGTGCTGCAGGAGATTGGCGACGATAAGCAGAGCCAAAAGTGCGCAGGTCAGGGTCGGTAAGAAAAATTGCTTTGGCGGGGCGAAGGCAGAAAATAAAATTATAGAAGCTAGTAACCAGAATAGAGCGGCGTCTGCTGCTTGTTGCCAGTAATTTCCATTTGTACCGAATGCGTATACGTACGGCAGCGCAATCGCTAGTGCTGCTAGACCCAAGCGAGCGGGATTTGGCTTTAGCGGCGATGAATATCCTGAATAGGCAACGAGCCCGAGCATCCCTAATGGCAGTCCCAGATAAAGCAAGCTGCGGTTTGCGCCTAATTTCGACACCCAGAGGTCGCTAGTTGCAGCAAGGTAAAATAAATAGACGACGAGAATAATTAGACAAGCCGAAGCGGTAGTCCTGAAAATCTCATTTCGTGAGTAAGCCAGAGAGGCCACAATGAGGGTGGCACTACCTAATGCGGTAATGTGAGAAGCCAGAGTATTGCTGAGAAGCAGGCTGTCAATGCGAAATACGTGGCCGAAGTTATAAGCCGCTTGAGTCAATTGAGCCAGTTCTAGACCCTGCATGATCCTCTGTATGAATTTGTGAGGTGAGTCATCGATTGCAATAGCAGATGTTAACAACAGCATTGCTGCGACCCCGGCAGCACAGAGGTAGTGGATTTTCAGTCGTTTTCTACACAATAAAAAAAATACTGATACCGATAGCGCTAGCAAAGCGGCGCTACTAGGCTTTGCCATGAAGGTTAGCCAGCCACCAATGCCAACAAGCGCAGACCCTCCGAAAGCTAAGTATCTAGTGCCGCCCTGAATGGCAAAGACGCCGGCGCTCGTCAACAACATGGCCTTAAAGTTAAGGCTGTTGTAACTGGGAGTGCGAAGCCCTAATTCGAAATACAACAGGGCGCAAGCTGAAAAGCCTGCAGATAACGCAAAGCGCTGCAACGGGGAAAGCGCATCCCGGTCTGAAATGATCTTGAGAAGAATATAAGTGTTCAGTAAGGCCAACGAGAAAAGCATTGCTATGTTTGCCCGACGCAATGACACTAAATCTCCACTTAGTAATTTGTACAGAGGGTGGTAAACAAAACTAAATTGGGTAACGGAGGGATCATAGTTCCACGGATTTGAAATGGCTTGCAGGTAGTATCCTTCGTCGGTGAAGTCAAAGCCGTAACTCGCGTTGGATAGCAGTTGAAGCAAGAGTAGAGTAGCGCAACCTATAAGTAGCGATATCTGAAAGAGCTCAAGCTTGCTTGGATGTGGCTTCAATTTTTGGGCCTCGTATTTGGTGGCGAGCTTTTTTAGGCGCCAACGATGTTAATGAGCAAACCTTTAAGGCAAGTTTGCTCGGCCCCATCAAAATAATTTGCGGGGGTCTGCAATCATACAATTCTCGGAACACCAAATGCCTGCGTATATTGGCCGAGCCTTTCATTAATAGGGCGGTAATTGTCAGGTGCCCCCATCCTTAGGTGGCGGGCTTCTACAAAGCAGACGGACTCGCCGAAGGGGCCGCCTAAATTAACCAACGCAGCTTCACCGTTATATCTGTGGACAGGGGCTCCAAGTGAGCGCGTTCAGAGCCTCAAAATATTGACACTGTTCTACTTAATTAAGCGAGTTGCTGTAAGGCATCGATGACTCTCTGTTGGCATGCCTCCAGACCAGGCCACAAGGGGAGCCGAAGCAGACAGTCAGACAGCCGTTCAGTCTCAGCCAGTTGCACGGATGACTTAGAGTATTTAGAGCCTGCAGGTGACGAGTGCAGAGGCACGTAGTGGAAGACAGCAAAGATTCCATGCTCCCGCAAGCTCGCCATCAGCATGGTTCGGTGCTGCAGGCTGCGCGATAAAACGTAATACATATGCCCGTTATGCGTGCAATCCTTTGGGACTATAGGCAACCTTATCTTGCCTGATCCTTCGATCGATTTGAGCTGGAGATGGTAAGTCTCCCAAATCAAGCGTCGCTGCTTCGTAATGAGACTTGCCTTCTCTAACTGAGCCCATAGGAATGCTGCTGTTACTTCGCCTGGCAAATAAGAAGAGCCAGCTGCTAACCAAGAATATTTATCTACCTCACCGCGGAAAAACTTACTTCTATTTGTACCTTTCTCACGAATTATCTCTGCATGTTCGATAAAACTTGGGTTGTTTACTAAAAGAGCGCCACCCTGCCCTGATGTAATATTCTTAGTCTCGTGAAAGCTGTAGCAGCCTAGGTCACCTATGGTGCCGAGTGGCCTATCTTTATAAGAGGACATGAATCCTTGTGCAGCGTCCTCAATTACAAATAATCCATGACGGCGTGCTATGGATATTACTTGGTCCATCTCGCACGACACCCCGGCATAGTGGACAACCACGATCGCTTTAGTACGCTCTGTTATAGCTTCTTCAATCTTTTTTTCATCGATATTTAGCGTGTCAGAGCGGATATCCACGAAGACAGGAACGGCTCCACGCAGCACAAAAGCATTTGCAGTCGACACAAAGGTGTAGGACGGCATAATGACCTCGTCACCTGGCTCAATATCGATCAAGAGCGCAGCCATTTCGAGGGCGGCAGTGCAAGAAGGAGTCAGCAGAGCACGAGGGGTCCCCAATTGATCTTGGAGCCAGTTATGGCACTTTTCCGTGAAGACGCCATCGCCGGCGAGACGACCGCGTTTGTGGGCCTCTGCGATGTACTCAAGCTCTTTGCCAGTCATGTATGGCTGATTAAAAGGGATCTTCATTTAAGATTAAATTTCCGCCGATGTAGGGTTTTGGCGCCAGCCGAGTTTATCGCTCACAAGAAAAAAAATTCATCTCTAAGCTCCAGATAGAAGGGTTTTGAGCCAACATACGATCACTCCGAATCTTGCTGAGATGCTGAATCTGCTTTGTGTACCCTGAGTTTTATTGTAAAGGCCTCATACTCCCAAAATTTCCTTACACCATATTTCATTTGAAGTGGATTTAAGCGCCAGAGATACATTTCCCGTTCAGGAATAGTGCTCTTTAATTCGATCAAGGGCGGCCGGCGCAGCCAAATCGCCTCCTGCGTAAAGGTAGGCATATTGTTGTATGTCGGGGAAGTTGAGCCGTTTTGGTATGAATTCAAACGAAGAATGGCATCTGGCGGATAGGGGCGTACATTCTCTGGATGGCGGAAGAATCGCGGGAACCAGTTGAGTGTTGTGATGACAATGATCCCTTCGTCATTAACTACGCGGCACAATTCACGAATCAACGACGCTGCGTCGTTCGGCATGAAAACCTGCATGAGATGAGAACAGTGGACCCCATCGAAAGAGTTGTTAGCGAACGGTAAGTCCAATGCGCTGCCGACAGTCACGTCGAGTCCGCGCTCTCGGCAATATGCGACGTTGTCGGGATTGATATCGATACCTTTGCTCGCGTATGACCAATTTTCCATAAACGTGCCTGTTCCGCAGCCAACGTCAAGAATGTCGCGGCATTCGGACATGAAATTGAGAGCATGCTGGTATTCCTCCGTTCGCCAGTCCCAGACCGGCTTATTCAGATACCAGTTATTGACATCCTCCTTCCACGAGGCGGCTTTCTGTATGGGCGAATCCCAAAGCGAATCCCTAAGCGAGTTCTTTAGGTTCAGATACCAGTTACTGAGACCCTCTTTCAGGTTCAGATACCAGTTACCGAGATCCTCTTTCCACGAGGCAGCTTTCCGTATTGGTGAAATCCAGAGAAATTTTCTAGCGCGATAAAAAATCTTCCCAGCAGAGGGAAAGATTCTTTTTATAGTTTTCCTCATGGTTTTATCCAAGTCTCTATTGAGATAACGCCACGTCCTCTCAGGTAACTAACCCCTTTCACCGAATCTCTCATTTTCTCAATGTAATTGACTAAAAGCCTCTTTGGAATAACCCTGGCTTGAGATCATGTAGGAATCATAAAGACCTTGTGAGGCCAGAGGTCCTTATTCATTTGGTTTGTCTATTCGCTTCCTGCGCAAAGAGATAGTGTTGCGCCTTGGAGGTATAAAGAAGAGGCCTCATTGGATTCCTAATGCCATAACGCTTATGGATGAATCAAAGGTAGTGGTGGGCCCACCAGGACTTGAACCTGGGACCAATCGATTATGAGTCGACTGCTCTAACCAACTGAGCTATGGGCCCGGAAAGGGCGCGTAGTCTAACAGAAGCAAGCGCAAGCGCGCGGTTGTTCAGTCGTCCAAATCGCTCGCGCTGTGGCGCTCCGGGAGGCGTTTGGCCTCATCCCCCCACACGCGATTGACGCGCTGGCCGCGTTTAACGGCTGGTCTTTCCTGTACCGCCTTGGTCCAACGCTGCACGTTCTTGTAGGAATCGACGTCAAGGAACTCACCCGATTCGTAGAGCATGCCCATGGCTAGCGCGCCGTACCAAGGATGGATCGCGATATCGGCAATGGTGTACTCATCACCACACATAAATTCCCGCTCGGCCAGATTGCGGTCTAAAACGTCCAGCTGTCGCTTCACCTCCATGGTGAAGCGGTTAATCGGGTATTCGAGCCGCTCAGGCGCATAGGCATAGAAATGTCCGAAGCCGCCACCGAGGAAGGGTGCACTGCCCATTTGCCAGAACACCCACGACAGACATTCAGCGCGAGCGCTCAGTTCAGTGGGCAGAAACTGCTCATGCTTTTCAGCCAGATACATCACGATGGCCGCCGACTCGAATACCCGCGTGGGTGTGGAGGTACTGTGATCCACCAGGGCCGGAATCTTGGAGTTGGGGTTGGCGCTTACGAAGCCACTGGAGAATTGATCGCCCTCCATAATGTTTACTAACCAGGCATCGTATTCTGCCTCACTGATACCGAGCGCTAGTAATTCTTCCAGCATCACCGTGACCTTCACGCCATTGGGTGTGGCGAGTGAGTAAAGTTGCAGACGATGCTCACCTACTGGCAGGTCTTTATCGTGTGTGGCGCCTGCTATTGGCCGGTTGATCTTGGAGAAGCGGTTCTCATCGTCCTGATTCCACTGCCAGACTTTTGGTGGGGTGTAAGTGGGTGATTCTTTCATCGTGTAGGCGTCGTATTCATCGGGTGTGGGGTAGAGCTCATCGTCAGACATCATGTCGTCCTGCTCTCTGATTGGATTCTGTCATATCGGGCGGTGGGTGCCGATTAGCCCCTTGGTGGCAGGCCATGGACCATGGTCAGAAACTTGAGCTCGGTGCCGGCACGGCGGTGCTCACTCAGCGCCTGGTAGTCAGGGTCGTTGTACCAGGCTACGGCGTGGTCTTCAGAAGGGAAAGTAAACATCACCATGCGACCTTCGCGCGGGTCGTTGCCCTCAAAGGT
>Ga0163111_10003461_pt1 | contig 10191 bp, 10 predicted proteins | sample CRUFie1St18metaG_FD_109645 | JGI IMG/M metagenome (GOLD analysis project Ga0163111, IMG submission 109645) | Marine microbial communities from the Costa Rica Dome - CRUD Field 142mm St18 metaG | ecosystem: Environmental > Aquatic > Marine > Oceanic > Photic zone | place: Costa Rica: the Eastern... | reverse complement strand
GGTGCAAGAAACTTTATCAAATAGAGAATTACCCTACTCAACAGAAGCTGAGAAAGCTGTCTTAGGTGGGATAATGCTTAAAAATGAAACTTGGGATATTGTTTCAGACCTCGTAAAAGAAGATGACTTCCATAGAGAAGAACATAGATTAATTTTTAGAACAATTAATAATCTGCAAGATGCAGGAAAACCAGTCGATGTCATAACCGTTCAAGAAGCTATAGAAGGAAACGGTGATCTCCCTAAGCTCATTAATGCTGGAGGAAAGGATTATTTAGCTTTGCTTGCAAAAGAAACACCAAGTGTTGCCAACATACAAAGTTACGCTGATATTATTAAACAAAGATCTAATCTAAGAAGATTAATTATTGCTGCAGATAATATTTCTAAAGTCGCTAAAGAATCTGATGCATCTGGAAGCGACAGAATAATAGACGAAGCTGAGGAAAAGATTCTCAGTTTAAGGGACGATTTGAATAGGTCGGTTGGTCCTAGAGAAGTTAAGGAATTACTGGGGCCTGTTTATGCCGACATTCAAGAATCTTCGGAAAGCGGAAATTCCCTAGTGGGAGTTAGCACAGGCTTTACAGAAATAGACGAAGTTACCTTAGGGTTTCAGAAATCGGATTTAATAATCATTGCTGGAAGACCTTCTATGGGAAAGACGGCCTTTGCATTTAACATCGCTGAAAATGTAGCACGTCAAACCGATCAGACGGTTTTATTATTTAGTATGGAAATGTCTTCTGAACAAGTAGTAAGGAGATTTATCTCTAGTATATCAAGTATAGATCTGCAAAGACTAATGAGAGGTCAGCTTGAAGAAAATGACTGGGAAGGAATCGATAAAGCTCTTTCAGTATTAAGCCAAAAGAGAATTTTACTTGACGATACTCCTGCATTATCTCCTTCGGAAATAAGGGCTAGAGCTCGAAGAGTGAAAAGAGAAAACTCAGATCTGGCTATGATAGTGATCGACTATCTGCAACTAATGCAAGTCCCCGGGAGTGGAGACAATAGAGTTGCGGAAATAAGTGAAATAAGCAGATCTCTCAAAGCCTTAGCTAAAGAGCTTAATGTTCCAGTTATAGCCTTATCTCAGCTCAACAGGGCAGTAGAAACAAGACCTAATAAACGACCTATATTAGCTGATTTAAGAGATTCTGGAGCTATTGAACAAGATGCGGATGTTATAGCTTTCCTTTATAGACATTCTTATTACGATCCTACTGACTTAGAAAGTAAAGGAAAGGCAGAAGTGAATATTGCAAAGCAAAGAAATGGACCAACGAAAGCTGTACCTGTTGCATTCATCGAAAATACTGCTACGTTTCAAAATCTTGCAAAAAGTGACAGATTTCCTCCCAGGTACTATGATGAAAATGAGGATTCTTAGATACATTCATTAAAAGAAAACATTAAGTTAAAAAGGGTCGCATAATAAAAATAAGCAAATCATTATGAAAATTCAATATACGGAAGATACTCCTAGAAAGATTAGAGATTATGAAGATTCTGAACCGGAATTAGGCCCAAAAGAAGTCGAAGACATTGCTGAGATCTTCAAGACTCCTTTAACAGGAACTTTTAATTGGGACTACTCGGTCCAAGATAATAGAATTGCTAAGCTTTACGAACTTGGTAAAAAACTTAATTGGAATGTTTCCATGGATATTGATTGGGACAGGCCTATGGTTGTTTCTGAAGAGATACCTCCTATGTTTTGGGACGAATACCCTCCTTACAAAAAACTAAATGACGAACAGAAGCGAGAATTTTTAAGGCATAGAGGCGCAAGTCAATTTAGTCAATTTTTACATGGAGAACAAGGTGCGCTTCTTGTTGCTTCTCAATTAGTTTCATGCGCACCTACCTATCAGGCTAAGCTTTATGCTGCTTCTCAAGCATTTGACGAAGCTAGGCATGTTGAAGCTTTTACAAAATATATTCAGACAAGGTCTAAACTCATGTACCCGGTAGGCTCCGGTCTAAAAAGCTTACTAGACAAAATACTTACTGACGAAAGATGGGATTTAAAGTTGATAGGAATGCAAATTATTATTGAAGGCCTTGCATTAGCAGCGTTCAATACCGCTAAGGCAGTAACACCTGATCCTGTCTTAAGAGATATACTCCATTTGATTATCAGAGACGAAGCAAGACATGTAACTTTCGGAGTTAATTATCTAGAGGACTTTCTTGAGAACTTATCAGATGAAGAAAGGGAAGATAGGGCTATGTTTGCTTATGAAGCATGTGTAATAAGTAAAGAAAGACTTTTTCCAACAGATGTATTTAGAAAATTCGGATGGGACGAGGATGAGGCTAGAGAATTTTCAAATAAAGCCGGATTTGCAACAGAATTCCAAAGATTACTTTTTTCAAGAGTCGTACCTAATTTATCCAGAATAGGTTTGCTCACTGAAAAGGTAAGGCCACTCTACGATGAGCTAGGAGTGCTTGAATTTGAATCACATACTTCTGATGATATTTCTTGGGCTGAACTGGAGAAGCCTTTAGATAGATCAGCTTAAATGCATTAATCTGTTGTTCCTTTATCAGGTTTTTGTTAACCTGTAATCCCATCGCAAAGAAGTTATTTTTTAACCAGCTTCCAAGCGCTCAAGATGGGAAATAATCAAACAAAATTTATATTCGTAACTGGTGGAGTGGTCTCCTCACTCGGCAAAGGAATAGCTTCGGCTTCTCTGGGAGCTATCTTAGAGAGCAGAGGCCTCTCGGTAACTATTCTTAAATTAGATCCATATATTAATCTTGATCCAGGAACCATGAGTCCTTTTCAGCATGGAGAAGTTTTTGTTACGGAAGATGGTTCGGAAACTGACCTTGATCTCGGTCACTACGAGAGATTCTTAACATCCAAAATGACAAGGTCTAACAACTTTACTACAGGACAAGTGTATGAAGAAGTTTTGCGTAAAGAACGAAAGGGCGACTATCTTGGAGGTACTGTTCAAGTCATACCCCATATAACCGATGAGATAAAGCGCAGAATAATAAAAGGAGCAGGTAAATCAGATATTGCTATAGTAGAAATAGGCGGTACCGTAGGAGATATTGAATCCCAGCCTTTTTTAGAAGCAATTAGACAGATGAAAATAGACTTGCTTCCAAATCAAACCTTATTCATGCACCTCACTCTTTTACCATTCCTGAAATCTGCTGGAGAAACTAAAACAAAACCAACTCAGAGATCAGTTAAGGAAATGTTATCGCATGGTTTACAGCCAGATATCTTAGTTTGTAGATCTGATGTAATTATGGAAGATGAAGAAAGAAAAAAGATAGCTTTATTCACCAATGTTTTAAAAGATTCAGTTATATCGATGCCTGATGTTGATTCAATTTATAAAATACCTATTGAACTGAATAATCAAAGAGTTGACGACATAGTCCTTAAAAAATTACAGATAAATTCAACAAAAAAACCCAATTTGAAGGATTGGAAGAGAGTTATCAAAGAAGATCTAGAACCTAAGGAAACAGTAAAAGTATCGATGGTTGGAAAATATACTGAACTTGCTGATGCCTATAAATCTCTTAATGAAGCACTCAAGCACGGAGGATTCAAAAATAATCTCAAGGTAGATATTGATTATGTTGATTCTGAAGAATTAAATTCCAAAAATGTTCACGGAATACTAAAGAATTCTAACGCAATACTTGTTCCAGGAGGATTCGGAGAAAGAGGCATTGAAGGAATGGTCTGTGCTGTAAAGTATGCCAGAACCAAATTAATACCCTACTTGGGAATATGTCTTGGAATGCAAATAGCTGTAATAGAGTATGCAAGAAATGTTGCGAACCTCAAATTAGCAAATAGCACAGAATTTAATGATAAAACTGACTACCCAGTGGTTGGACTTATTAGTGAATGGTTAGATTTAGAAGGTTCGGTAGAAAAGAGAGATTCCAATTCTAATTTAGGAGGTACAATGAGACTAGGTTCTCAAGAGTGCGTTTTAGAAAAAAATTCTTTAACTAGAAGTTTGTATAAAAAAAGCAGAATCAAAGAGAGACATCGTCACAGATACGAAGTGAATAATAATTTTATAGATATTTTAATCTCTAAAGGAATGAGTGTTGTTGGAAAATCTTCAGACAAAATGCTTGTAGAAGTTATCGAAGTAAAAGATCATCCTTGGTTTATAGGTTGTCAATTTCATCCTGAATTTACTTCTGACCCTAGAAAAGGACATCCTTTATTCTCTGGATTTATCAGATCAGCGAAAGAAAATAGAAATAAATGAAAACAATAAAAGTAAATGATATTGATATAGGAAATCATAAACCTTTTGTTCTCATTGCAGGTCTTAATGTCCTCGAGGATGAATCGACTATAGAAAAGGTTATTTCTAAATGTGTCGAAGTTACAAAAAAACACAACATACCTTATATATTTAAAGCTTCTTATGATAAAGCTAATCGATCTTCTTTTGATTCTTATAGAGGACCTGGCATTGAGGTAGGTCTTAGGATTCTATCTGAACTTAAAGAAAATTATGATGTTCCAATAATTTCGGACATACATACACCTCTAGAAGCGGAAATGGCATCTGGCGTGTTGGACATTATTCAGATACCGGCTTTTTTAAGTAGGCAGACAGACCTAATAGAGGCTGCATGTGCGACATCCATTCCTTTAAATATTAAAAAAGGACAGTTTTTAGCACCCTCTGACATGATGAATATACTTGATAAATGCCGTCATTTTAAAAATGAAAATATAATTCTTTGCGAAAGAGGAACATCTTTTGGATATAACAATTTAGTAGTTGATATGTTGGGCCTGGTTGAACTTAAAAATACAAAATCACCGGTAATTTTTGACGTAACTCATTCATTGCAAAGACCAGGGGGACTGGGTAATAGAGCTGATGGAAGAGGTTCTAGTGTTTTAGAGTTAGCACGATCTGGAATGTCGGTTGGTTTAGCAGGACTTTTCCTGGAAACGCATCCTGATCCAGACTCCGCCTTATGTGACGGCCCTTGCGCACTTCCTTTAGACAGACTTGACAATTTCTTGTACGAAATAAAGAGTCTAGATCTTTTAATTAAATCATTTTAATTGGAACATTAATGAAAATTAAATCTATCGAAGGCTTTGAAATTATAGACTCTAGAGGCAATCCAACAGTAGGTGCAAGAGTAAACTTGGAAGATTCAACTTCCGGTATTGCCTTTGTTCCGTCTGGTGCATCTACCGGTCAACATGAGGCAAATGAAAAACGAGATGAAGATGAAAATAGATACTTAGGCAAAGGAGTACTTGGAGCAGTTGAGTCTATACAAAATGAGATTTCATCTTTGCTAATAGGGAAAGATGTAGAAGACCTTCAATCAAATGATCAGTTGATGATTAATTCTGATGGTACAGAAAATAAAAGCAATCTTGGGGCTAATGCTATCCTGGCAGTTTCTATGGCATCGGCTAATGCTGCATCTTTATCAAGAAAGATACCATTATATAAATTTTTAAATGATAAATTTTCTGAATTTTGCGAAGAAGAGATAATACCTTCTTTACCAATTCCCATGATGAATATACTCAATGGCGGTGCACATGCTGATAACCCGATTGATTTCCAAGAGTTTATGATACAGCCAAGAGGTTTTTCCACCTTTTCTGAATCTTTAAGAGCCGGTGTTGAAATTTTTCATACGCTTAAAAATATTCTTAGATCAAAAGGACTTAATACGGCTGTAGGGGATGAAGGTGGTTTCGCTCCTAATTTAAAATCACCTGAAGAAGCTTTAGATTTAATAATGGATTCCATAACAGCAGCTGGTTATAAACCTGATGATCAAGTCGCATTATGTTTAGACATTGCGGCAACAGAGTTTTATGGAAATTCACAATATGCGCTTGAGGGCATGAATAAAAATCTGAGTACTTCAGATATGATCACCTATATAGAAGATCTTTGTAATAAATATCCAATTAGTTCTGTTGAAGATGGACTTGATGAAGATGATTGGGATGGATGGACTCACCTAACAAGCGCAATAGGTTCTAAAGTACAACTTGTTGGGGATGATTTATTCGTAACAAATCCCAAAAGAATCTTAAAAGGAATAAAGCAAGAATCTGCTAATGCTGTATTGATAAAAGTAAATCAAATCGGTACTCTTCTCGAGACTTTCGAGGCTGTTAGAACTTCAACAAATAATAACTTTAATACGGTTATTTCTCATAGGTCTGGGGAGACAGAAGATACATTTATAGCTGACCTGGCCGTAGGTTTAGCATCTAATCAAATTAAAACAGGTGCACCTTCAAGGTCTGATAGAGTTGCAAAATATAATAGACTTTTGATGATAGAATCGGAGTCGGGCCTATGCTTAGGATTATAAAAAAATTTATTTTAAACTTTAGAAAGCAACCAATTTTCTTTTCTTCCTTTTTCATTCTAAGTTCTATAATTTGTGCTACGCAATATCAATTTTGGTATGGAGATTACAACAACAGTGATTTACAAGATCTAAAACAAGAGATTGATTTAGTTAAATTGGAAACTGAAATTATAAAGAAAAGTAATGAGGAGCTTTTAAAGGAAAAGGCAAAATTAAATTCTGGAAAGGAAGCAATAGAAGGAGTTGCCAGAATTGAACTAGGAATGATAAAACCTGGTGAAAAGTTCTATGTTTTTAAAGAAGAGACTCAATTAGAAGTTTTAGAAGAAGATTAAATTGATAAATCCATTTGTAGTAATACTGCCTTGTGCAGGGTCCGGTTCACGATTAAATTCTGATATCCCTAAGCAATATAAGAGAATAAATGGAAAAATTATTCTTCAATATTCCATAGACCTTTTTCTATCTTTTGATGAATGTTTAAAGATTATTGTGGCAATATCCGAATCAGATCTTCTTCATAAAGATATTATTGGAGACGACAGGATAGATATTATTGAAGGTGGAAAATCTCGAGCAGACTCTGTACAGCTTTGTTTTAATTACATGGTTGAAAATGGTTATAGGGAGAATGTAGTAATTCATGACGCAGTAAGACCTTGTTTAAAGAAATCTCAAGTAAAAGAATTCTTAGAATTTTTTTCATCTGCAAAATTGGATGGGTTAATTTTTGCCCATCAAGTTACGGATACCGTCAAAAGCTCTAGTGATGGGAAAATCATTGATGATACTTTAAATAGATCTAAACTATGGCAAGCAGAAACGCCTCAGATTTTTAATTTTTCCAAGCTTTCTAATGCTTATAATTCCTTTAAAGAAGATATCAGTTTAATAACTGACGAATCCTCCTTATTCGACAAATCAGAAGATACAATACACTTATACCCTAACTCAAGTAACAACTTAAAAATAACTTACAAAGAAGACTTAAAGCTAGCAGAATATTTAATCAAAAACAGTAAGGATGAAATATGAGAATTGGACAAGGTTATGATGCCCATAAAATAATACCTGGATCCGAGATGACTCTAGGAGGTGTAGTAATTGAATGTGATTATTCTATTGAAGCCTATTCAGATGGAGATATCATCATTCATTCACTGATTGATGCTCTACTTGGGGCAGCTGCTTATGGAGATCTTGGGCTATTCTTTCCTTCCGAAGACAAATCTATTGAGGGTATTTCGAGTGTTTCAATGCTATCAACTGTTTATGAGAAAATGCAGATAGATGGTTATAAAATAATCAATATTGATCTTACTTACGTGGGACAAGTGCCTAAATTAATCCACTACCGAGAAAAGATTCGTGAAAGTCTGTCAGGATTATTGTCAATGGATATCAAAGATATAAGTTGCAAGGCAACCACAACTGATGGGCTAGGCTTTGAAGGAAATGCTGAAGGCATATCATGTCACTGTGTTGTGCTTATAGATAGGTAAAATAACTATATGCTTAAAATATTACTTTCTAACGATGATGGATATGATGCTCCTGGCATAAAAATTATATTTGAAAAACTAAAAGACTTCGCCGAGATTTTTGTTGTTGCACCTGATGTCAATAATAGCGGTGCAGGTTGCTCAATTACAACTAATAAACCAATGATAGTTAAAGAGCATAATAATGGTTTCCTTTCAGTATCCGGAACACCAGCTGATTGCGTTTATTTAGGAATACATGAATTAGCTCCTTGGAAACCAGACATTGTTATTAGCGGTATAAATCTGGGTGCTAACATGGGTGAAGACTTACTTTATTCGGGCACAGTAGGCGCTGCATTGGAAGCTAGGGAATTAGATTACCCCTCTATTGCTATTTCTGCAGCAGCTTTTCATCAACCGGGTTCGCCAGATTCTATGGAGCCTAATTACGAGACTGCCGCTTATGTTGTAAAAGATCTAATTCAGAATTACGAACTTAAAGAAATTGATTCTTCTATAGTCTTGAACGTTAATACACCCAATGTAGATTTCTCAAAAGACCTAGAATATAAAATTACTTCAATAGGCACATGGGGTTCAAGAAACCCTCCACAAGTAGAAAAAGATGATAATGGTCATCTGACTTATTGGACTTCTCATAGGGACAAGCTACCTCACAATGAACAAAATTCAGATATCAAAACTCTTCAATTTAAAAAGGTTTCTATTTCTCCTATTTTTCCTGAATTCACTATTAACAAAGAAAGAGTTCAAAGTTTTAATTTAGAAAAGAAATGAGTTTAGATAAAGAAATTTTCCAAGGTCAGGGTATGACCTCTTTACGAACTAGGCAGAGGCTTATCGAGAGACTCACAGAAAAAGGTATTTCAGACGTAAGAGTTTTGGAGGCTATGAGAGATACTCCTAGACATCTTTTTTTGGATGAAGCCCTTGCTAGCAGAGCTTATGAAGATCTTGCTTTGCCCATTGGCTATCAACAAACAATTTCACAGCCATATGTAGTTGCCAAAATGACCGAATATCTTATTTCGGAAGAACGTTTAATTGCCAAACCCCTTAAAGATACCCTTGAAATAGGTACTGGATGTGGGTATCAGACTTATTTACTTTCAATATTTTCAAAAAATGTAACTTCTATTGAGCGAATAGAGCCTTTACAAAAAAAAGCAATTAAGACACTTAAAGAATTGAAGGTTACAAATGTAAAGTTTTTACTAGACGATGGAAATGGCCTGGATGATAAGAAATATGACGCAATCCTATCGGCTGCAGCACCTTTAGAAGTTCCCATCTATTTAAAAGAGAGACTTAATGTGGGCGGTAAATTAATTCTTCCGGTAGGAGGAAGTGCGCAACAAAAACTTACTCTTGTTAGAAGAATCAGTAATGATAGCTATACAGAGGAAACACTTGAAGATGTTCTTTTTGTTCCTCTGCTAAAGGGAGTGGTTTCATAAAACTCCCAACACAAAAGACTGCACTGTTTTTCAAAGGCATGGCCATGGGGATAGCTGAAATTATACCGGGCATATCTGGTGGAACTTTAGCTTTGATTTTAGGAATATATGAGAGGCTTATTTTAGCTATAAACTCTTTCAACCTTTCCTTTTTGAGTCTCCTAAAAGAAAAAAAAATAATGAAAGCTTGGCATCACATAGATGGAAATTTCATATTTCTACTTTTCCTGGGCATGTTGGTTTCGATTTTTACTCTTTCATCTGTAATTTTATTCTTTATGAAAGAATATCCTATAGCGTTTAAATCTTTTCTTTCAGTTATTCTCTTCTTGTCAGCTTTTTTAGAGCCTTTGAAACCTAAAATTTCGAAAATATTCTTTTTGGGCTTAACTATATCCTTAGTTGTTTGTAGTCTTCTCTATCTACTTCCTGAAAAAGAAATAGTTAATCTAAATACTTGGTATGTATTTTTATCTGGATTTGTTGCTATAACTGCATTAGTAGTCCCAGGAATATCAGGTAGTTTTATTTTACTTTTACTAGGATCTTATCAATCAATCTTAACTGCAGTTAGAGATTTAGATTTTTCTATTCTCACTGCCTTTATATTTGGAGCCGCTCTCGGTTTGCTAACAATTGTGAGGGTAATAAAACTATTTTATGAAAAGAAAAAAGATTTATTGATGGCAATATTTTTTGGCTTAATAGTTTTTTGCATTCCTCTTATATGGACCAATGAATCTGGTGGTGAAATGCAAAAATTCCATTTGACACAATTTTTCCTAGGATCATTTCTTGGTGGAGCCTTAATTTTTCTGTTGCAGAAGTTGAGAAGAAACTAACGTTCAATCATT
>Ga0163111_10003460_pt1 | contig 10192 bp, 7 predicted proteins | sample CRUFie1St18metaG_FD_109645 | JGI IMG/M metagenome (GOLD analysis project Ga0163111, IMG submission 109645) | Marine microbial communities from the Costa Rica Dome - CRUD Field 142mm St18 metaG | ecosystem: Environmental > Aquatic > Marine > Oceanic > Photic zone | place: Costa Rica: the Eastern... | reverse complement strand
TGCCATCGCAGTCGCAGTCGCCGGCTGGGATGCCAGAACATCCGCAATCATAGATGTCGCCAGGACCGTTGCACACGCCGCAAGCGTCGTAAGTACCCACGCAGTCGTCGACGTCGTCACAGATGCCGTCGGCATCGGCGTCAACGAGACAAGTTCCACCACAAACCCCTGCGGCATCCAATTGGTTGCCATTGCAATCGCAAGCTCCCTCTGGAATGGGATCACAGCCACATTCCCCTTGCGGTCCAAGACCATTGCATACCCCGCACGCATCGTACAACCCGACGCAATCGTCCTCTTCATCGCAGATGCCATCCAAATCCTCATCGGCGGTGTCGCACATTTCGAAAAGCTGAAAGTCGTCTTGATCACCATCCACAAACACTTGGGCGTTCATGGTGAATGTGAAGTCTCCACATGTCGTCACCCGTGCAATGACAATCCTGAGATCATCCCCTGCAATGGCGTTTACAGGGGGAGGACTCGGGATGAACAATGCCCCATTCGTCACAACAGCGCCGCACACATTCTCACCGTCTTCCAATGGACCCACCGTCAGCGGGTTACCTAGTCCATTGGAACTCAATTTCCCAATGGTCCAAAACGTGTCGTACTCCCACATGTCAAACGGCGGGAAAGCCCATAACGCATTTGACGTGTTTCCTGTCACCGCCATGTTTGACGTTTCGGGATTGTAGCAACCACAAGGAGCGTCGATGGCCAAAGGAGGTGATCCCGGATACACAAGCACATCAGAATAAATCGCACTCAACACGTCTGTGGGGTTGGTGAAGTTGGCGTACACCAAATAGCTCGTGTATCCCTCCAATTCGCCGGATGGATCAAATGCATCGAGGTTGTCAGGGCCACCAAAGACCGTGTCGACCTCGACGGTGACGCCGAGCATTTGGGCGTAGGCCGAACGCGGCGATCCCACCGTGCATGCCCACAGGAGCGCACAGACAATCAAAAGGGGGTGTTGTTGGGTCTTCATGTCAGCGGGTTCCTACAAAATGAAGTTCGGTACGGCGGTTTTGCTGATGTTCAGCTTCCGTGCATGGCACCCCGTCGATGCAGTGGTTCAAGGGCCGTGACTCGCCAAAGCCTTTGGCCAAAATGCGGCTGGACTCGACCCCTTGCGCCACGATGTAGTCCACGCAAGTTTGGGCGCGACGCTGGGACAAATCGAGGTTGAACGCATCCGAGGAACGGCTGTCCGTGTGGGAGGACAATTCCAAGGTCAAGTGCGGAGCCTGGTCCATGTAGGCCACGACTTCGTCAAGCACCCGGCGGCTCCTGACGTCGAGCCGTGTTTTACCCAAACCGTAAAAGACCTGGGCCAGATCGATGTCAAAGGCCATCTCCAATTCCACCTCAAAATCATGGGGGCGCGGACAAGCAGCGTCGAGGGTGAGGTCGAGGGTTTGGGAGGTGTATCCAATGCCGTCCACCACAATTTGGTCGCACCCTTGGCGCTCCTCAAATCCCCAGAGATAGGGTTGGTTTTGGGCAACCATCGTAATGTCACGTTTCTTGTCTGAGCACACAAAGGACACCGCCACAGAATCCTTGTTGTTGTCCGCGTTCTCTACGCGGACGGTTAGCGCGTGGTCCAGGGGTTGGTAACGAACCGTGTCTGTCAAAGCCACCGCCTCAACGCCGAGCTCAGCCGTCCACGTCCGCTGGGTGCGCTCAAACATGTCACCGCCTTTGAATGTGAGGTCCAGCGTGTCGCCCACCACCACTTCAAACGACACGGCTCCCTCGTGATCGGCGGTCAATTCGGTACGCCGACGGGTGTTGCGATTGTACACGCGAATCATCTCCCCCTCCATGGGTTGGGCGTCGCAGGAAATAAGCTGGTAGGACAGCTCCACGGTTTGGTCCCGCATCTCCAGACGGTAGACCCGGTCCAACCCTTCATCCCGGTTGGAGGACACATACCCAATGCCGCGTTCGTCCAAATGAATGGCGAAGTCATCCCATGCCGAATTCACAGGCGAAGGAAGGTTGACGGTTTCTTGGCCGTCCCAAGCAAAAAGATCCAATCCACCGAGGCCGGAATGCCCAGAGCTTGAGAAGTACAGGGTGCCGTCGGGCCCCGCAAATGGGAAGACTTCGTTGGCCGATGTGTTCACACCCGGCCCCAGGTTCTCAGGCGTTCCAAATCGACGCCCCTTCACTTCACATCGCCACAGGTCCATGCCGCCATAACCGCCAGGCATGTCGCTGCTGAAGTAGAGGAAATCCTCGCCGTCCAAGGCGCCGTGCGCCAACGAATATTCGGGCTTGTTGTGAAGGAACGACTTCAACTCCACCCAAACCCCGTTGGGCCTCCGTTCAAACAGCGCCAATTTCAAGTTGCGCTTCAACTCCCCTGCCACTTCAACCTCGAGGTCGTGGCTCATTGTGACGAGCATCCAGTTGTCGTCTTGACCAAAGGCCACGGGACCCTCGTGAAATTTGGACCACCTGTCAAGGATGGTCGGCTCCGCAGCTGGTTGGGAAATCGGTGTGCGGACCACCTGTCCATATTTCCGACCGGTCCACCCATCCTCACCGATGCCAAATGCCCGACGCTCTTGCATGAAGACCAACGCGTCCTCGTGAGGCACGGCACAATATTCCGGGTCGTCGGAGGACGGACGCAAGGGCGTGACCCGAGCTTGAGACAACCGCGTTCCGTTTAAATCGATGCCTGACAGCGCCTGGTTCAGTTGCGTCCACGCTTCGTTGTGGTTGTCCTTCGCATGTCCCCAAGCACGGGCTGAATCCAGGAGTGCGGCCAATTCGGTTTCCCGACCCGCCAACAACCCACATTCCAACGTGCGATCAAGCAACTCAGAAGCGTAGGGTCGGCCTTTGCGTTTGGCCCGTTCCATCTCGGAATAGGTCACCACCTGATACAGGTCAAACGCATCTTGATATTGCATCAATTTCCATTTGCTGTCTGCTGCACTGCGCAGCGTGCGGTCCACCAGCTTGGGTTGCTCACCCTGTGCCGACGCCGTCCAACAAAGGGCGATGCACATCAACCAAGACGCCAAGTATGTCACCAAACCCCTCATCCTCAAAAGTGTCTGGCATTGACCACGGCGTGGTCTCGTGGAACCCAAATCAACCCGATTTCATGGGAGCCAAGGCTCTGGACGAGCAGGCGGTTGTAAGGAAAGTCCATGCTGTACATGCCTTTCCAGCTGCGCGAGAGTCGCGTTTGAATCACCAGACCCGCAGATTCACCAACTCGGAACAAGAATCCCGCACCAATCTGATCCATCCACGTCCACATGACATTCAAATCCACCACGAACGGGGCGTTGGCTGTGGCCTTGACCAAGGCGTTGGTTTGCACGACGAGCCCCGGTTTGGGCGTCCGGTTGAAGCCCACCATACCGTAATGGTGGCGCTGGGCGCCCGGCCCTGACAAGGAGTCTCCGTCCGCATCTGTCAAGATGTTGGGCACCGAGTACCCCACATACACGGAGGGCGTGGACAAAAAGAATCCAGCCCCCACATTGGCAGACCACTCGCGGAAGGCAGTTTGATACACGTCCTCAGACGGATCCTCCGCACGCAGACCTGAAAATCCAAACGCGTGCTGCCGAATGCCCCCATTCAACCCTGCAGACAAGGTCGTTTTCTCAGAAATTTTGAGGTGGGCGGCCCCAGACATACGCCAATCGGTGGTGGTTCTGGCACCCGTGGCGTCTTGTGTGAGCATGACACCAACCCCGCCTTTGTTCTCGTAAAGGGGGGCGTCAAACGTCAAAATTTGGGAGGTGGGTGCCCCGTCGAAACCCGCCCACTGAATCCTCGAAATCGAACGGACATTGGCTTGTCCACCAGCACCTGCAAGCGCCGGGTTGACAGGCAAGGGAGCCACAAAGTACGTGGAAGACTGCGCCTCTTGTTGCGCCCAGGATTCGCCACTCATCACCATTGCGGCGAGCGACAAGAGGAGCGAGATGTTTCGCTTCACAACACTGATACGTGGCAACATGTTACTCGATTCAACATTCAACAATTCAACAAACCTTCGCCGACTCAACAACTTCGACGAACAAGCCAGAGCTAAATATAAACATAATTTATTTGTCGACGAGCGGAAAAAGGATCACAAAGTAGTGACTCTCTGATTGATGGACCCTTTGGGCCGTTTTTCTGACCGTGCGCATCATGAATGCACGCCTCCACGCCACCTTGAAATACCCCTACGCCTTCTTCCTTTTGGCGTCAGGCCTCAAGCAGCTCTGCAACGTCTATGTGGCCCACAGGGCTTCACTTCCGCAAACGTCGCAAGTCCCCTAAACAGAAAAAAGTCGAGAAAATCATTGTACGGTTGGTGCATCTCTCCATAGATATCTGATGACTCTCTCATTGTAAAGCACCAACCCAACTAATGTGATATGGATTTGACCGCCTCGTTAACTTCCTCACAATCTGCACCAAACGAGCTCAACAAGGACAACAAATCAAGTGTTCCGATGGCCCCATCACTGTTCAAGTCATTGGGACAAATCGATTCACACTCCTCGAACACACACGAGCCGTCGTCCACTGTGGCAAGAGATTGATAGTTCGTGGCTGTCTCACTCGTGCACCCGAAGAATTGACAACTGCCATCATCCTGGTTGGCGAAAGGCAAAAAATTGGCCGCATTGCTATGAGTACAAACAAATACAGGGTTGGGATTGGGCGAGATGTCAATCAATGCTTTCACGCCAAAGACGTCTGTCTCAACGGGACTGCCAAACAAGAATAAATCTCATTTCAGATCAATTTTAGTTGTTTCAAGAACTGGTCATTGACAACTTTTAATCCAGACAGACAAGTCCAAACGACGCCAAAAATTGCAGCAAATCCTGCGTGCCCGTGGTGCCGTCGCCGTCCAAATCTGACGGGCAACTTGATTGACATGTTGAGTTGTCACAAGAGCCATCGTCGACGGTGGCGAACATTTGGTAATTGAGCGCTTCAGAATCTGTGCAGCCCGCGAAATAACATGACCCGTCCTCAACGGTAGAGAACGGAGAATAATTGGTGGCATTTGGATAGGTGCAGCCTGGGATGGGGTTAGGGTTTTCGACAACGGTGATCATAAAGGGCGCTGTGTAACTCCCAATCGAGTAGGGGCTTCCAAAAACACTCAGAAACAACTCTCCCGACACAGAGACCTCAAACTCTCCCATGTCCACAGGAATGCCTGAATACGTCAAACAAAATTGACTTTCAGCACCAATGCTGGACGGCAAATCCTCAAAAGACAACCCCTCTGGCATCCCCGAAATGCTCAAAGCCGTCCAATTCAGCAAGCCGTAAAACGAGCCTGAAGTCGGTTCCTGAATCACGCTCGGGGCATTCAAAACCACCTGTTGACTGACCTGTTCCGCAAAGAGGTGAACCAAGGGTTGTGCCGACTGAATGCCCAACGGCAAATCAGCCCATTCTGGATTCCCCAAAAAGGCACACGACGCTTCAAAATACGTGCAAGACCCATCGTCGATGGTGGCCGATACGTCGTAGTTGAATGCCACCGGGTCCGTACATCCATAACAACCATAGTCGCAACTGCCGTCGTCGACATTGGCGTTGAGATTGTAGTTGCATGCCCCAGAATCCGTACAACCATCAATCGCCGGTGGCTGGGCGGTGGGATCCAAATTCAACCGCACCATCGGAACTTCGTTGGTGTAGTACCAATCATACGCTGCGCCACCTCCGAAAGGACCGTACACAAACGCAGTTTGGTCGTAGGTGTATTGGGCCTCACCGATTTGAAGATTGGCACCTCCGTAGTGCTCAAATGCTGCACCAATCCATTGCCCCGCAGCAGCCTCGAAAGGTTCTTCCAGCATCAAGGTGTACCACACAAGGTCCCCTTCGCCACTGTTGGTGAAGCCCGGCGCCATGTCTACCTCGTTCGTCGCGACAAGCTCGCCTCCGTATTGTTCTGTCAATACGAGGTCATTAGACATGTCTACAAGAAAGCCACGCACAGGCGTGCCTACTTCGGAGCCGTCAAGGATGGCCACATCGATGCCGTAAATGGTGATGTCGCTTTCGATGTCGAATAGAGACATCGCGATGTAATCGTCGGTGCCATCATCCGGAAATGGCCCGCTGACCACCCCATTGTCACGGCCGTAGTGATACTCTGTCACCTCAAAACTCTGCGAGGCAACGTTGTTGCCGGGGTTCTCATCCTCGGCGTCTGCAGAGAGCGCGTAGTTGAGGCTCTGCGTGCCCAAACCCGTGGGCTGGTAAGACACCACGAGTGTGTCACTGGCGGCGTAGCCTAAGGTGCCTAAGATGTTCGATGTGTATGCGTTGCCGTTAACGTCCAAGTCCATCATGACGTTGGATTGGTCTGCATAACCCACGTTGTGCACCTTGGCACCTGCCTGCAAGTTGTCAGGAATTTGGCTGAGCGGCCAAGCGCCGTATTCATAGACCCTGGTTTGGGCGTAATTGGTGTAGCTGATGTAATTGTCGATGCGAACGTCGTTCTGTGGCGTTTCGTACACCTCCACATCGTCGATTTCCCAAGAGTAACCCCACGTACCGACCCAACGGAAGCGTACCCAAACGCTACCCTGACCACCAGCTGCTTCAGTCACATCGAACTCGAGGATGGAGGGGTTGTCAGATTGATAGCCAGTCTCCGAATCGGGAAACACTTCGTAGCGGCACTGAACCATTTCGCCGTCGTAATCAACCATGCCTTCGTTCATCCATTCGGTGATATAAGCATTGGTCAACGTTGGCCATGTCGTGCCATCGCGACTGATTTCGACGAAGCACTTTTCACTGCCATCGGAAGATCCGTTGTCCCAGCAGCGGTAGCGCGTCTGGAAGGAAAGGCTCACGTAAGGGTACGCAGAGCAGTCTATGGGATCCACCGTCTGAGCCCAACAGTTCTCCACCCAGTACGCGTCGTAGTTGGAGTCGGCACCAAACAGGTCTGAGTCAACCAACAAAAACCCGTTGCCTGATGTACTGCTGTTCAATCCAGGCTGAGCGGTACCTGTAGGATTGCCTCCAGCCCATCCGTTGTAAGGTCCACTGGGACCTTCTGTGCTGCACTCAAAGTTGATGTCGGTGTCTGTCCAAGGCTGGCCAACTTCCATCGAACCGTTGCCAAATGACCACGTCGCGCAATCGCTGATATCATTTGTCCAAATCGCCGCCTGGGAGGCCGTTGGAAGTGCTTCGACGCCCAGCGCTTGCAAGCGCATCGAACGGGAAGATTCTTGACCCTTCGGGGCTTGTTGCGGAGACATATATTGCGCTTGACAGACCGTCGACAGCGTCAACGCCGCGATGAAGGAAAGCGACAAACAAGGTGAATTTTTCATCATGGTTAAAATTGGCAGGTAGTTCCAAACATGGTCAAGCGGACAAAACAGTCGTTTCGAGGGTTGTGTGCTCCTCACTGTCAACTGCGGTTTGGCTCCATCCGGTAATCACAAATGTCACAGCCGATGTGAGCAGTATGGCAAAATGTTTCATCGTTTTCCTTGGTTAATTGCATTCGATTCCAAATGTGGACAGCAAGGTCAACAGGTCAGGTGTCCCCACCGCACCATCGCTGTTCAAGTCTCCGAGACATGAACTTTCACAAGGCTCAAACAGACAACTCCCGTCGTCAGACGTGGCGAAAATTTGGAAGTTGTTCGCCTCAGGGTCCATGCACCCCTCAAAAGAGCATGTTCCACTTTCAATGGTCGCATAAGACATATAGTTGGTGGCGTTTGGATACATACATCCCACAATACCCGACACGTTTGGCTCAATCAACATTGGTACTGTACTCGCGTAAGAACCTACAGGGAACGGCTGTCCAAAAACACTCAAAGTCAAATCTCCAGACACCACGATATCAAATGTCCCCTCCTCAATAGGCGTTCCGCCGTACGCCAAACACACTTGGCTCCCGGGCTGCATATCGTTTGGTAAATTTGAAATCCCGAAGCCACTTGGCAAACCTGAAACAGTCAAGTCGTTCCATGCCACCACCACAAAAGGATTTCCTGTCAATGGTTCCTCCGCGACCTCGGGAAGATTTAACACCATCGTGCCACTGTCTTCCACTCCAAATTCGTGAATCAATATCTCAACTTCAGTATAAATTCCTGCACTCAAATCCAACCAATCTAAAGCCCCAACAAACTGGCAAGAAGGTTGAAAATAGCTACATGACCCATCGTCCAACGTTGCGTCTTGATTCCAATTCTGAGCATCGGAGTCAGTGCACCCAAGGCAGCTATAATCGCAAGAGCCGTCATCCTCTACTACCGCTGAATTGAAGTTGCATGCATTCTCATCCGTGCAGCCATATGCAACGATGGAGAGTTTTCCAAGTTCGACGTTTCCTGTCGAGGATCCATCAAAGCCCGTAAACACCAAACGCCATTGGGATCCAGTGACAGATTCGACAAAGTAGCAACGGTCATCAAGAACATAGAAGGAACCACCGCCAAAGCTTTTCCAATCGTACCCAATTGCGTTGATGGAATCTGTCATGGCGCTGACATCAATCGCACCATCCACGAAAGGATCTGCCAGGCCATTTTCTTCCTGAACGCGAACTGATGGATGGGTTAACGCACCTGTAACGCCGTAATTGACGCCGGGCTGGATTTCTTCGACATACCTGATAAACAACATGTCCCATCCGGAGGCTGGCTCCAAGTCCAATTCCTCTTGGTTGGTTAAGTTGTAAAAGGCGTGAATCTTTCCGAGGTAGTTGGATTTGGCAACTTGGTCTTCAAAAAAGTCTGTGCCATCGAGATTGGCACACTGGAACGAATAGACGTCTGACACCAAGGAGAGCAAAGCGAACTTCTTCCACGTGCCATCGGGGAGAGAGATGACATACATCTTGTCAGACGCAATGGTATGGGTCACGATGTCGTAGACACCCCAACCAAGATCGAAGCTTCCGTCGCCACCCTCAGAAAAGGCGCCCTGTGACCAGTAAGCCGTGCCATTTTGAAAAGGCACGATTGCTCCAGAATTGTCTGGGAATGTTTCGTCAATGACATCCCAATCGCTGAGAGGCCCTGCTGGAAAGAGGGACATCCCTTGGCCAGAATTAATCAATGCGGTTGCACCCACTGGGCGAACATCGAAAGCCAAATCCCAGCTCGCCATGTTTGCTGTTCCAGCAACTCCATTATCCACGCTGTAGTACACCATGTTTTCGTAACCTGGATTCATGGTGAAGTCGTCATACACAATTTCCTGTGCGGAGGACTCTGATGAGATTGCAATCAATGCGCTCGACGCAAAGGCGATTCGAAACAGGGTAACGAATTGATTCATTTTATTTTTTACCTAGTCGCATATTTCACCATTGCCGTCAAGAGAAGATGAAAAAACTCCTTGTTTTTAATTTTAAATCTAAAATACGTTTTATCGGCCGATTATATGCATTCGTCGAAAACCATGTTTAACCTTTTGATATGTCGAATTTCAATTGTGTCCGCTTGAAATAGAATTTATTGAACTTATACCCATGAACAAACGACTCCACGCCGCCTTAAAATACCTCTACGCCTTCTTTCTGTTGGCTTCAGGCCTGAAGCACCTCTACAATGTCTATTTGGCCGACCCCACCATCATGGCCACAGGCTACCCCGAACCTGAGGCCACCGCATTCGTGATGGCCATGTTGGAGACCCAATTCCTCCTCCCCTTCATCTGCGCTGTGAAGCTGATGGCTGCCGTGCTTCTCGTCCTCCCGGGCCGCGAACAGCTTGGCACCCTCATGGCCTTTCCTTATGCCCTCGGGATGCTGATGTGGGGAATTTTCATGGTGCCTAGCCACCTGCTCATCATGTCGCTGATTTTCTCCCTGAACGCCGCATTGGTCTTTGCCAATTGGCAACACTACAAGGGGCTGCTCAAGGCCTGAGGCACTGCGCCCAAACCTGCCGGCCCCGATTCAACCAAGGTCCAACCAAGGCCCAACCAAAAAGCCCCCGCCTGAATCAGACGAGGGGCTTTTTGCTTGACTTCAGTCAAGCCGATGTCGCAAGCCTAATCAGTTGCAAGCTGTGCCAAATGCCGAAAGCACAAGAAGTACATCCGTCACGTTGGTCGCACCGTCGCCGTTGATGTCCATGGTGCACTTCGTGTCGCACCCAAACTCGCTCAATACGCTCAAAACGTCCGACACGGCCACCACGCC
>Ga0163111_10003458_pt1 | contig 10193 bp, 4 predicted proteins | sample CRUFie1St18metaG_FD_109645 | JGI IMG/M metagenome (GOLD analysis project Ga0163111, IMG submission 109645) | Marine microbial communities from the Costa Rica Dome - CRUD Field 142mm St18 metaG | ecosystem: Environmental > Aquatic > Marine > Oceanic > Photic zone | place: Costa Rica: the Eastern... | reverse complement strand
TGTACCCAGAGAGCAGTGAGGTCCCTGGCGGGTCGTCGCTGTTTGGCCGGCTGTTGTACTTGATGTAGACGGAGCCGAAGGTGCTCATGTCGAGTGGCTCGCCATCCTTGTCCATCCCGTGAAGCGGGCCCTTGGGCAGACCGAGCCCCGTCACCCAGGCCTTGAGCGTCTGCACGCCCTCCATGGCATCAGACGCACAGATACCCAGCATCAGGCGGCCTTCGTCGGGATTGCTGAGCGCGGCCTTGGCCATTGTGCGGGCTGCCTCGGCGAGAGGCGGCCGGTCGGCGGCAGCAGCCCACTCGTTCGCTGTGAGGGCGCCACCAAAGCCCTTCGCGCCCTCGCTTGCGGCAGCTGCCCGGTGGCCGGCGTCGTACGCGGCGAGAAGAGCAGAGGCGGAGGCGGTGGAATCGATGCAGCAGAGCAGCGGCTGGCCCTGACGGCGGGGCCGCGAGAGCAATCGTGCTGTGGGGACGAGGGCTGCGGCGAGCAGCGCCGTCGGAACGAGCATCGTGGGGACGAGCGAGCGCGGTGTCCGCGGGAGGAGGCACTTCCAGCGGACGACCATCTACACACGTCCGCGGGAGGAGGCACGAGTGGACAGCCAGTTCCACATTTATCATTTTGCGTTCGTGCTCAGCTGTGACGTAACTCCGGCGCTATTACAAACAAGGTTCGCCAACACGGCGCGCTTCAGCGCGACGCGCCTGTACGCCGCCAAGCCCGAGGCCACACGAGGTCGGTGCTCTGCCGGAGCAGCGCCCCAACGTGATGAGCGAGCCTCGCTGCCGCAGCGTGCTTGATGCCAAGCTGCCCACTGCCACAATAGCCGAGGAGATCCGCAGCTGCGGCTATGCCCATATCGGCCCAGGACTTTTTCCGGCTGCCTACGTTAAGGCACTGGCTGAGCACGTGCAGCAGTGGGACGGCAACACGACAGATGCCTTCCACAGCGGTGCCGCCGGTGGGCGGATCAACGTGGTGCCACCACCGGACGGCCCCTTTGGCGGCGACCAGCTCTTCTCCAAGCCTAAGCAGGCGCTGTATGAGCTGATGAACCAGGTGTTCTCCCCCGGCAGCTGCTGCCACCTCTTCCTGCTGTCAGTGATGCTGGCGCTGCCTGAGTCCAACCCGCACGTCGAGAGGCCTGCCTCTGGCGACCAACCTTGGCACCGCGACCAGCTCAGGCGCTTCCGCGAGAGCGCGCCATGGACCAAGGGCGAGTGGAATCACTACTACGGTGTGGCGGCCCCACACACCAAGAGCCACACCAACAACACCCGCAGCCTGCGCCCTGGCCCGACGCCGAGCCCTCACGCGGTGCCTTGCCCTGTGCTTCAGTGTACCTGTACCTCCACGACGTCAGCCGCGAGCTCGGGCCGATCGAGCTCGTGCCCGCCTCGCAGCCGTGGAACACGCACGACCTGCCCGCGACCTCGCCCGAGCTGTGCGCGCGGCCGGAGGCCGGCGGCCTCGACTGCCGCGGCCTCGGCGACGCGGGCGCGCGCCGGTACGCGGCCTCGGGGCTGCCCTTCCACGCCGAGCGGCTGCGCGCCGGCTCGCTCCTCGTGCACGAGGCGAGTGTGCTGCACCGCGGCCTCGCCAACACGGCGCGCGCGGTGCGCTACGCCGTGCGCCTCGACCTCTTCGCGCTGGGCGACCCCAAGGCCAGCGCGCTCGTCAGCGACCCGGGCACCTACCACGGCCAGCCGGCCGAGGTGTCGTACACGCGCGGCTACACACAGGCGCTGTACCGCGCGCTCTCGGCGTTGCGGCTGCGCCCTCCCGAGGCGCAGGCGGCGGCGCTGCGGGCGGCGCTCGAAGAGCCCATCGTGCGCTACAGTGCGCTCACGATGGCTCACGTCCACCGCGCGAGCGCGACTCGGCCCGTCGTGTGGATCGCCGCGACGCGCACCGCCTTCGACGCGGCACGCGCCGCGCTGAGCGCGGGGCTCAGCGCGGCCACGAGCGTGCACGAGGGCGCGCAGCAGGGCGGCGTGGTGGCGGTGCACCTCGACCCTCAGGATGCGGAGGCGGCGGAGCTGATGCTCGCAGTCGGCGCCAAGCCCGACCTGCCGGGCCTCCAGCTGCTCGGTAGCGTGCCGCCCCTGGCGGGCCGCCCTCCCTCGTCGCCGCCGAAGCAGCTCAGGCCCAAGGCGAGCCTGCTGCGCGGCGCGCCGCCGCCACTGCCGCCGACCAAGCCTGCGGTGCTGGCCGAGGCCGTGCGCAGCTTCGCCGAAGCGGTGCGCCGCGGCGGCGGCAAAGCTGCCGCCCCACTGACGCGCTCCGCGGCCGCACCGGCGGCGCCACCGGCGGAGGGCGCGCCGGTGGTCGTGGTGCGCTCCGCTTTCAACGCGCTGGTGCGGCGCGCGGGGGTGCCCGTGCTGCTGCTGCTACACACCTCGGGCGACTGCTGCTCGGGGACCACCTGGCGGTGCGACCCGTGCGAGGAGCTCGAGCCTATGTACAGCCAGCTCGCGCGACGCTTCAACGGCGGCGGTGCGGGCGCAGGCTCAGCGGCGGCGGTGGCGGCGGGGCCACGGGTTGCCAAGATGGACCTCCGCTCCAACGGCCTGCCTGAGGATGTGGTAGTCGAGCGGCTGCCGTGCCTCAAGCTGTTCACCGGCACTGGCGGCGCCGGGGTCGACGTGCCGCACGCGCTCTACCGCGAGGAGGAGCACGCGCTGGTGCGGCTGACTGAGTACTTGGAGGGGTATGTAGGGCGAGACGACGTCACGGGGAAGGGTGAGCTCTGACGATGTAATTTTGTAAAAAAAACCAAACTGTTTCTTCACACTTTACGATCTCTGTGTCAACTTTCGTCCCTCAGGAACGACTTCCTGCTTACCGAGAGTTTATATACCGCATTTTTTAGTTTGACGGCGCGCGGGGCCGCCCGCGCCCCCCGCCCCCGCGCCCCCGCGCCGCGCCCGGGTGGTCCCCGGGTGCTTCTCTACGCTCTTTCAAATGATAAATTAACAACTGCATCAACCCCCCCCCTGACTCAAACACCGGCGGGAGACGGCTTCTTTGCAAAGAAGCTCTGGATGCTACGCTTCTTGTGAGGTGACGACGGCTTGCGTCGTTTCGCAGAGGTGGGCGGGTCGAGCTCGCAGCCACAGGCCTCGCACTTGGCCTGCGCGACGTCCTCCGTCTCCAGCGTACACGCGGGGCAGGCGCGTGGCGCGGCCCGCTCTGCAGAGTGGCCCTCGGTGGAGTCTGTCGTGAGCACCGGCGTCGGCAGTGTAGCTTCAGCTTGCTGCTCGGCTGTCCGCTTAGGCGCGGGCGCGGGCGCGGGCGAGGGCGCGCCCGCGCTCTTGCGAAGGAAGCTCGTGAGGGAGCCTTGCTGCGCGTCGGGCTTGAGGGCCTCGCTCCTGGCGCGAGGGGCGGCGCTACTCCCCTGCACGAGCTCCGGCTTGTTAGCGCGCACCGCAGCCTCGAGACGGCGCACCTGCAGTGTGTGCTGCGTGTGCGTGGTGCGGCCCCATACTGCGCGTAGGCCCCATACTGTGCGGCGTGTGCGTGGTGCGTGGTGCGTGTGCGTGTGCGTGTGCAATGTGCATGCCACCACGGCCCAGGGCCCAGGAGGTGGCGGCACCGCTGCGATGGCGCCGGCCGGCGTCGCCGCCGCCTCGTCGGTGAGCCAATGAGTCGCCTGGTGGCTCGGGCGTCGTGTGAGAAGTTGCGGCTCTAGGTTCGGGGCCAGGCCTCGGGCGCGCTTGGGGCTACGGGTTCGGCTGCTGCAGCGCGTCGCCTCGGCAGCATCCATCCAGAGTGGGCAGCGTGTCGGCACGCCGTGCTCCGCCTGGCTGGCCGCACGCTCCGCGAGGAGAGGCACGCGTGTCGAGTCGGTGGTGAGGATGATGAAGGCACCGTTCAGGTGGAGCGCTGCCAGGAAGAAGAGGCCGTCGCTGGGCTGGCGGCAGGTGATACCCTCGGCGAAGGCATTCACGCAGACGGCGCAGCGGCGGCCGCTCGCGATGCACGCCCGCCAGGTTTTGGTCTCGACCCACTTGTCATCGTCGCACCAGATGTTGTGCGTCGATAGTTGACGTACGCCCCACTCCATCGTCTCAACCGTCAGCTCTCCGCCGCTCAAGTGGAGCACCGGGAAGGTGGTACCACCCAACTTGCCATCCTTGTCCTTTGCATGCTTGCACGTCTTCCCCGCGGCGTACGCTGAAGGCGGTGGCGTCGATGGTGGCAGCGTGACTCCGGACGTTCGGCAGGCGTGCACAATGTTGGGCGCGGCGTGGAGTATTGCTAGGTGGTTGCACATGGCTGCTAGTTTTCCGTCCGGTGCCCGGTCCGTCGTCGTCCGGGGTTCCCTGACCTGATCACGCGGTCGCCGTCGCTGGATACCGGCGACGGCGGGCCAGAAGCGCGGTGTCGGCTAAGTTCCGCCGAGGGGCAAAAAACGGGACAGGCGGGGCAAAAAGTGATAGTCTGAAGATTTTTTTCAAGTTGGCCCCAGTTTTAAACACAGATGCTTTAGCTTACCGTACAACAACAACAGCACCACCACCCTACCTTACGTCAATAAAGCACATGCATGACACACAAGTACAGACAACCGTTATAGCCCCCCATCGAGGCCGAGTCGTCGTGAGCCGCCTAGCGAGTGCGCTTCTTGCCCCGGCTGCCAGCGGGAGTGCCCGTCTGCCGGCGCAGCTGCTCGATCTCCTGCTGCCGTTGGATCAGCTCCTGCTCAACCTGCTGCTGCGCCTCCTCGGCCTTGTTCTTGTCGGCCTCGGCCGAAGCCACCTCGCCAGCCGCCGCCTGCTCGCGCTCCTCCAGGTCGACCAGCTCCCTTGCCGCCTGTTCGAACTCTACCACCTTCGAGCCGTCGGCCGTGCCGCGCAGCACCTGCTCCTCGTCGGCCTCTGTGGTCTGCGCGAGCCTGCAGGGCGAGTCGGCGGGCACGGCGAGCGCGCTGTGCTTGCCGTGCGAGAACATGGCGTAGCGGCCGCCACCGCTGAGCAGGCCCACATCGTCGTTGAGCGCGATCAGCACGCTGGAGGTCGCCGCGTGCGCGATGTAATCGCACATGGCACTGGCCTGGTCGAAGACGATGGCCTCGACGTAGGGGCTTAGCGCGCGGGCCCACGTGACGCGTGCCTCGGGGTCGTTGCAGCAGAGGCGGTTGAGGAGGAAGCTCGCACCGCGGGCGGCGGACGGCGGGTGGATGGCGCCAGCCGGCCCGAGCTTCATCAGCCCCGTGGTGGCATCGACCTTGGCAGAGAAGGCGGCGGACTCCGCCGCCGATGGCTGGAGCAGCTGGTGTGTCGTACCGGGCAGCAGTCGGGCGAGCTCGGCCAGTAGGTGGCGTGGTGGTGGCGTGGTGGTGGCGGCGGCGGCAGGTGGCCTGAGCGTGATGTAGTCGGCGCCGGACCATGGCGCGGCCAGTGCGATGGCGATCTCCGACAGCCGCGTGTCGGCAACGCGGCCGCTCTCGAAGAGGCTGTTGGGCTGCAGCGCGTCGAGCAGGTACTCTGCAGCGGGGTCGTCCCGGAGACACTGGTCGCCAATTTTCTCGGCGGAGACCTCGTTGCCACCGCGCGAGAGGACCTTGAAGACGTAAAGCCCTCGGCTGCCGTCGTCATTGCCAGAGGGCAGAGGCCGTAGCTCGTACTGCACGTGGTGATTGTCCTCGCTCATCAGCTCAATGGGGAAATCGCGCTTGCGCTTGCGCTCCACAACCTCTCCGCCCTCGCCGTCGGGGACTTTGATGGGCACCGTGAGGCTCTTCTCGAGCACCTTCAGCGAGCTCCGCAGCTTCGGACCGAGCTCCGCGGCCTCAGCCAAGCTCGGCGGCCTCAGCTGGCCCGTCGCCGAGTCAGATTCAACAAGCGACGTCTTGAGCCGCTTCACGCCCTCGTCGTCCAAGCCCAGCGCAGCCTGGCGGCTGCGCTTGAGCTGGAGCTGCTGCTCGATCTGCCGCTGGATCGCCTCCCGGGCCTTGACCAAGCGATCGTGCTCGCGCGCCTCTTTCCTGACGGCGTCGGTGCACGCCTTCTTGCGCTTGCCGAGCTCGTCCTCCTCCCTCACCGCCTGCTGCAGCCTGCCCTTGAGCTCCTGCAGCTGCTCCTGCTGACGCCGTGCCTGCTCCTCGCGCCGCCCCTCGTCAGCCGGGTTCTGGTACTCGACGTGAAGGGTGCCAAACACGTTCGAGTTGGCGACGAGCTCAAAGCGGAGCTCGTACGTGCCAGACGGTCCCTCGCCCGTCAGCTGCAGCTTTGGCGCTCGAAGCACGCCGTTGACAAGGTGCAGCGTGGGCGTGGGCTGGGCGAGCGTCAGCGTCATCTGGGACGTGTCCTGCGAGCCCGTCGCGTAGGGCCTGAGCGAGAGCTTGACCGCCTCGTTGACGGCATGCTGGACCTTGTTGCCGCAAGCGTCGACGAGGTGTGCGAGATCGCCTAGCACAGCCTCCCGGGTGCTAATGACCTCGATGGCGGGGTTGGAGGCAGGCAGCAGCATCACAGGCTTCAGCTGGCTGGCGGGGCCGGCGACAACCACGAGCGTGACGACCTTGGTGACCTCCGCTCGCCCCGCGCTCTCGAGCACGTCCTTGCTCGGCAGGCCCTTGGCGCCGCCGACGGAGAGGCGCAGCTCGAGGGAGTACTCGCCCGGCGTCTCAGGTGCGACCAGGTCCTGCCTGAGCAGGAAGGCACGCCGCGCCTCCGCGCCTGGCGGGCACAGCTCGACTTGGCCGCCCACGCGCTTGACCTCGCGCGCAACACCGCCCGCATCGAGAACGACCGCGCCGCTCGCATCGAGGAGCTTTGCCCTCAGCTGGCAGATCGTGGGTGGCTCGAGGTAGCTGCCGTCCTCGAAGCCCACCTGCACCGCCAGCTCCGGCACGAAGCCGCGCGGCTCAGCGACCAGCTTGAGAGCCTCCGTGACGGGCTGTGTCGGCTGCGTCACCTTTGGGTCCTCGTCCATGTCCTGGACGGCGCCGCCCTCGCCGTTGAGCTCGATGCGGCTCACGGCGAGCGAGTTGATCACGGCACTACCAGGGTTGATGGTCACGCGGCACGGCTGCTCTGTCTGGAGCCTGGTTAGGGTTAGGATTAGGGTTAGGGTTAGGGTTAGGGTTAGGGTTAGGGTTAGGGTTAGGGTTAGGGTTAGGGTTAGGGTTAGGGTTAGGGTTAGAGACACATGCACGCGCGTGTGGACAACGCCCGCCTTCTTGAACTGGGCGGAGACGAGCAGCGAGAGCTCTGTCGGTGCCTCGAGGGGCTGCTTGGTCAGCACGACCGCCTTGAGCTCCGCAGAGACGCCCTTGGGTACGCGCCGCTTCGGATCCTTGACGACGAGCTGCTCCTCATCCTCCGCCTGCAGCGCGTTCCACTGGATGCCTTGATCGCCGGAGCCCTCCACGACGTTCCCGTACTCGTCCACCAGGTGTGCGCTGAGCGATAGCTCGCCCCCGTTGACCACCGCACCGTCACGCGGCGTCGCAACCACCGCGCTTGGCTCACCGGCCACCAGGGTCAGCTTGAGCGACTCGCAGAGGTCGCTGTCGAGGGCGCAGTCCGGGGGTAGCTCGAGACTCAGCTCCACCGCCATGCCGCCGATCTGCAGCGTCACCTCCAGGCCGTCGCCGTCGTCGCTCTGCCTCCAGTCGCCCCACTCCGCGGTGACGTCGGCCGCCGCACTCAGCACCAGCCGGGTCTTGGGCCCAAAGTCGGCGAGGTCGATGCGGCAGGCGCCGCCCTCGCGGTCAACGCCCTGCAGCTCGAGGACAAAGTCCTCACCACAGCGGACGTGCGGGTGTTGGTGTTGGCCTTGCACCGACAGCGTGAGCTTGGCGAGCTCGGGCGGCTCCGGCTCCTCGAGCTGCGCTAGCTGGACAGTGACCTCCGCGAGGACCTCGCGCACAGAGATCTCGCCGTCGTCGCCCTCCGCGTCGCCGTCCTCGTGGTCGATACGAGCAACGCAATCAGCATCGCAAGAGAAGCTCAGCGTGGCCTGCACCTCGCGGTCAGTCTGCAGCACGTCGCTGTTGATGGTGAAGGCGGGGTGGTTGCTGCGACCGATGAGGAGCTCGCCCTTGGCGTTGGTCCTGAAGGGGTTGTCCGCCGTGCCCTGCGGCCCCGACCCCGTGTGCTCGAACGGATGGACTCCCTCGACGTCGCCATCGTGCGCCATCTCCATAGTGATCTCGGTGTCTCGGCAGGGGTTGCCGTCTTGGTCTTTGCAGTGCAGGCGCAACGGCGGGAGCGATGCATCTGCGTCGAAGGGGCCGGCTGACTGGAGCGCGTCTGGGCTATCGAGCTCCAATTTTGCAGGCCGACCGCAACCCACATCCAGCCGGTCCTGCATCTTGTACTGGGGCAAATGGCCGAGGGTGACGCCGAGCTTGACGCTGCCCGAGCTCTTGCCGTTGAGCGTCCCGCGCAAGACCAGGTGCTCGAGCCGCACCTTGCCGTCCTCGATGACTATCTGCGGCTCCTCGCCGATCTCCAGCTGCTGGCCCTGCGGTTGCCAGACGATCTTGACCGTGACGGGCGGCAGCGGCAGCTCCGGCAGCGAGAACGGGCTCCCAGCGGCGTCTTGCGCCGTCACCACGAGCGATGGGAGAGGATCGCCCAGGCGCGCCCCCTCGATATCTCCCTCCATGCCCACTATGAAGGAGTCGTAGCGCACAGCCTTGGCGACTGTAAGCGTGATCGACCACGGCGTGCCCACGTGATGCGTGTCGTCATCCTTGCCCACCACGGCCACCGAGCAGACCCACTTGCCAGGCTCGTTGAGAAAGGGCGGCTCCAGCCAGGCCTCGCCGCCGACGTGGAAGCTGGTGATCTTCACCCTGTCTAGTTCACGGCCTGACGGGTGATGGCGCGTGGTAAGGACGACGGCGAAGTTCTGCAGCTCGTGGACGCTCATCGTCTTGCCGGCGCGGTTGCGCACCTGCACGGCAAGCCGCAGCGGCGTGTCCTCGCTGACGTTGCCCTTGCTGGCATCCTCGAGCGTCAAGTCGGTGTCCTCAGTGACGATGGGGTAGCCCTGCTGGGCGGCGGCGCAGATGACCTCCTTGGGCTTCACCTTCTCGAGCGCCTGCTGCAGCGCCTTGAGGTGCCCCGCCCACTCCTTGATCGGGATGCCGGCGGAGCCGTTCTGCTTGAGCTCGATGTGTGCGAGTGGCAGCTCTCGCAGCTCGGTCCCGCCTGCAACCGTGAAGAGGACCGTCCCGTCGGTGGCGGCCTTGCACGCGTCCTTCACGCCCTGATGGTCTAGTCCAGCTGGCGCGTCGAAGCGGAAGCCGGAGACCTCCGCCCAGATGACGTTGTTCTGCCGGTGGAACACCTTACCCACGTCCTTGCGCAGCCACAGGCGCAGCGCCGCCGAATCGGCGGCGCGACCATGCTCGGCCCGTGGCGCCTTGAACTTCTTGGCTCCGACGTGCACCACCTTCGTCACCTGAAGGATCGAGCAGTGCGCGGCATGAGTGCATGCGCGCTGTGAGGGCCTGGCTTTGGGGTAGAGGGCGCAGAGAGTGCAGAGTGCAGAGGGTGCAGAGGGTGCAGAGGGTGCAGAGGGTGCAGAGGGTGCCGCGGGTGCAGCGGGGCCAGCGGGCGCACATAGCCAGTGAGCGGAGGAGGAGCCTTCTCGACGTCGCCGCCCTCGAAGATGAAGCGGTAGTTGTCGTCGAGCTTCTGCATCTCGTCGAGCCACTGCATGTAGCTCTCGATGAGCTTCAGCCGCGAGTCGCTGTGCTCCCACTCCGCCGCCGGCTTCTTGAGCGCCTGGACGAGCTTGACGCTGCCCGAGCTCGACTCCTCGCCAGCATGGAGCAGCTCCGACTTCATCTTGTTGACGGCGAAGTTACCGTCGAGCAGTAGCTCGCCGTGCACGCGGTGGCCCACGCGCTCGAGCAGCAGGTGCAACTCCTTCTGCGGGCCGCCCCGCCCGCCGCGGCTCAGCTGGCTCAAGTCCATGAAGGGCAGGTGGCGCAGCCGCTCGTCCTTGAGCAGGCGGCTCTGCCACCTGCGTCGCCAAGCGAGCACGTGGTGAGGGCACGGTAGGCGTGTGCTGCACATGCTAATAGTGGTGTGCATGCGGTGCAGCGCTGGGGCGAGGAGTGTACGAACCGGACATTGAAGCCCTGCGCGCAGCCCTTGGGCAGCGTCTCGTCTCCCTCCTTGAACGGGTAGTACCTCAGGTGCAGCAGGGCGTGGCCTTGCTTGCCG
>Ga0163111_10003455_pt1 | contig 10195 bp, 8 predicted proteins | sample CRUFie1St18metaG_FD_109645 | JGI IMG/M metagenome (GOLD analysis project Ga0163111, IMG submission 109645) | Marine microbial communities from the Costa Rica Dome - CRUD Field 142mm St18 metaG | ecosystem: Environmental > Aquatic > Marine > Oceanic > Photic zone | place: Costa Rica: the Eastern... | reverse complement strand
GAAGGTTTTGCGCCTAAAAGGTGGCGATCCTTTTGTTTTCGGTAGAGGCGGAGAGGAAGCACAAACGCTTGTGCAGAATAATATACCAATACGTATAATTCCAGGAATATCTGCGGGAATAGGTGGTTTAGCTTATGCTGGTATTCCGGTTACACATCGAGACGTAAATCAATCTGTAACATTCGTAACAGGCCACGATCAAAATGGCGAGACACCAAATTCATTAAATTGGCCTGCTATTTCGCAAGGAAGTCAAGTATTGGTAATTTATATGGGAATGAAACATGCAAAAAAAATTGCTTTAGAATTACTAAAAGCAGGTCGATCACCAAACGAACCAGTCGCAGTAGTATCTAACGCAACAAATGACAACCAAAAAGTAATCGAAAGCTCATTGGAAAATCTGCACGAGGACATAGTAAATGCGGGTATATCACCACCAGCTATAATCTGTATTGGTAAATCTGTTTTGATGAGACAAGTATTAAATTGGCAGCATTTTATTACTGGAGGAAGTCCAAAAAATGTCGATCCGCTGAATAGAAACTTTTTAAATAAAGTTTCTTAAAGGATGTCAAATGGACTTTTAATCTCTGCACCAAAATCGGGTAGTGGTAAAACTATAATAACATTAGGACTTTTACGTGCATTGAAAATTAGGGGTATCCCAATTTTATCTGCTAAATCGGGACCTGACTATATCGACCCAGGATTTCACAATTTTTCGTCTGGCTCAAAATGTTATAACTTAGACTCCTGGGCAATGAGTAAAGAAAGAGTTAACAACATTGCCTCCAAAGCGAAAAAAAAACTACTTTTAATTGAAGGTGCAATGGGATTGTTTGACGGTGCCACCTCAAATAGTGATGGCTCAACCGCTCACCTAGCAAAATTATTAAATTTACCTATTGTTTTAATAATTGATGCATCTAAGACAGGTCAATCGGTAGCCGCTCTTGCTAATGGTTTTTTAAACTATGACAAAGATGTTTTAATAAATGGAATTATACTGAATAAGGTCAGTTCATTATCCCACGAAAAATTATTACGCAATTCTCTATCACAATTTGATTGCCCAGTGATTGGTTCAGTTTATAAAAACAAAGAATTAGAACTTCCTTCCAGGCATCTAGGCTTAATACAAGCTCTGGAAAATAAAAACTTGGACCAATTTATTAACAATGCTGCTGAGATAATAGAAAACTCGATAGACTTAGATAATTTATTAAAGTTGGGAAATTCTATATCGTATTCTAAAGTAAAAAATAGATTACAACCACCAGCCCAAAGGATCTCTGTAGCTTTAGATGCTGCTTTCTCTTTTGTTTATCCACACTTATTAGACGATTGGCATAGTAATGGTGCTGAAATAAAAACTTTTTCACCACTATCTGATCAAGGACCAGGAGATTGTGATCTTGTAATTTTACCAGGAGGTTATCCTGAATTATACGCAGAAAAGTTATCCAATGCTCAGAATTTTTTTAAAAAAATTAAAAATGCTCCAAATGTTTACGGTGAATGTGGTGGTTATATGGTGATGGGAAAAGGTTTTATTGACGAAGAAGGTAATCGTCACAAGATGTTAGGATTGCTAAATTTAGAAACTAGTTTTCACAATAAGCAACTTCATCTGGGCTATAGGGATATTTTTGGAAAAGCTGGTCCATTTTCTGGACCTTATGCTGCTCATGAATTTCATTATGCATCCACAATAAAAGAAAACGGGCGAAAGCTTTTTTCTGTTAGTAATTCTAAAGGTGAAAAATTAACTGATACTGGTTTATTTAATGAAAAAGCGTCTGGTTCATTCCTACATGTCATTGACAAACGCTGATTAAAGGTGAGTGTGTAAGGAAACGGATTTTCAATGAATACTGAATTGCAAGCCAAAAGAAATGTTTTGGTATTAGCTATGGCTAATGCTTTCCTCGGATCACAGCTTCCCATGATGTTTATCATCGGTGGTTTGGCTGGACAATCATTAACTTCAAATATCTGTTGGGCAACTTTACCAATATCATTTATTGTTTTTGGTGCTATGACCACAGCACCTTGGCTAAGTCAATTCATGCACAAATATGGTCGAAGAGCAGGCTTCTTTGTTGGAGCTTCAGCAGGAGTAGTAGGAGCTATAATTTGTGCCATCGCTATGTACCAAAGTAATTTTTTGATTTTGTTAATTGGCTCTTATTTAACTGGTATTTTTCAATCATCACTAGGATTCTATCGTTTTGCAGCAGCTGATATGGCTTCCGACCAATTTCGAGCAAAAGCGATTTCTTACACAATGGCTGGAGGATTAGTTTCAGCAATTATAGGTCCACAACTAGTAAAATTAACAACAGACTTATTTGTCATACCTTTTTTGGGAGTATACATTACGATAATATTTATAAATATTTTTGGGTCATTACTTTTTTTGTTTATAGATATCCCAAAGCCAAAAATAGAAAAGTATAATCAAATTGCTTCTCGATCTAGATTGGAATTACTTAGAAATTCAAAAATATTTATACCTATTATTATCGCAATGGTATCTTACTCATTAATGACATTAGTTATGACCTCCACTCCCCTTGCTGTTATTGGATGCGGATATTCTCAAGGTAATGCAGCAGATATTGTGAGTGCTCATGTACTCGCTATGTTTGTCCCATCGTTTTTTACAGGCCATCTTATAAATAGATTTGGAAATATTAGAATTATTTTAATTGGTCTCTTCCTTTTGATGATAGCTGGAATAATAAACTTATCAGGAGTGAGTTTAACTAATTTTTTTGCTGGCCTTATACTAATAGGAATCGGTTGGAATTTTGGATTTATTGGAGCAACGACAATGTTATCAACTGCTCACTCAGCAGATGAACGAGGAAAAGTGCAAGGCATAAATGATTTATTTGTTTATGGCTCAGTCACACTTGCATCAATAGCATCCGGGGCATTGATGAATTGCTCCGCAAGCACCACCGAACAGGGCTGGAGCGCAGTTAATTTAGCAATGGTGCCATTTTTAACGTTAGCTTTTGTGGCGGTGATTTGGCTTATAAAGACTCAAAAATCTAATATGAATTTAAAAGTGTAAGCTTTAACAATCGCAATTTTTTTCTAAACTCTGACGATTGAAGCCTTCCTGTAATAACTAGTCTAGGCTCTTTAATTATCCTTTTAAGGATAATTGGGGCCATCCATCCTAATCTCAAACCAGCCGTAACATGTTTATCTAGATTATTGTCTCGACCTTTGCGAAGCCCTTCAACGGCTTTTAAACTCAAATCATGAATTGCTTCGTCATTACAATTTGGCAATGGATTCTTCCCAAATTTTACTAAGTTCGAAACAGCCATTAGATAAGAGGCCATTCCGATACCTTGACCATAAGAATTAATTGAAGGCACAAAGCCAAGACATGACATCAACAAGTTTGAGGACGTATGTTCTATGTATTTCCATAAATCCAACTCACTTTCATGGTGCTCAGAGTAAATATCCCAATTCCGCGCTTTAACTGTTTCCTTCAATAATTTTATGGCTGATTTATTATTAGATAAATGTTCATTTAAAGCTTCAGCTATTGGATGTTTTTCGACAAAACTATTTTCTTCCATAGAGCTCAATAAATTATACCACCATTGCAACCGCATTTCAGCAATCATTTTATCATCAGTAATCCATGGAATTCTGCTTATTTCAATGTTGAAAGCATAGATAGGAAACATAATTTTCTTTAGCTTATCATCGCAAGTCATTAAAGCTAGATATTTGTCATGATCATAATTTGAAACATGTTCGATACAGTGAGTTAAGCTCAAAGTGAGGGAGCTCCATCTCTTATTAATTTCCATTGTATGGCGTCTAGTAGGGCTTCAAAAGAGGCGTCTACAATGTTTGCCGAAACGCCAACAGTGGACCAGCGAATACCAACACCATCTTCACAATCAATTATTACTCTTGTTACCGCCTCTGTACCTCCATCGGTAATTCTAACTTTGAAATCAACTAATTTCATATCATCAATATATTTTTGATATGGACCTAAATCCTTAGCTAAGGCCATAGAAAGAGCATTGACTGGTCCACGATCTGAACCAAAATTATCCATACTCTCTGATACAGATAATACCTTTTTATCTTTAATTTGCGTCACAACAACTGCTTCAGAGATCGAAACCATATTGTTATTTTTATTTTTTCGCCTTTCGACGGTAACTTTATATCTTTTTACTTCAAAAAAATCTGGCATATCTCCAAGATGTTTCCTCGCTAAAAGTTCAAAGGAAGCTTGAGCACTGTCGTATGCATAACCCTTCTCTTCACGAGACTTTATATCATTTAATATTTCTAAAAGTTTAGGTTCTTTGTTATTTACGTTGATTCCAGCTTCTTTAAGCCTCATCCTAAGATTAGATTGCCCAGCTTGATTAGACATAGGTATAACTCGCTGATTACCCACTAAAAATGGATCGATATGTTCATATGTTTGTGGCGCTTTTAAAATTGCACTGGCGTGTAGACCAGCCTTATGTGCAAAGGCACTTGCACCAACGTATGCTGCCTGCTTTTGTGGTACTCTGTTTAATACATCATCCAAAATCCTAGAGATTGCCGTTAGTTTTTTCAACTTATCAACACTGACATTCAATTTAAATTTAGTTTTAAATGGTTCTTTCAAAAGGAGTGTAGGAATTATACTTATCAAATTAGCATTTCCACACCGCTCTCCTAATCCATTTAAAGTACCTTGAATTTGTCTCGCACCCGCCAGTATGGCGGCGATACTATTTGCAACTGCATGCTCTGTATCGTTATGAGCGTGTATCCCAACATGAGAGCCAGGAACTCCTGAGGCGATTACATCCTTAGTTACTTTTATTACTGTATCAGGAAGTGAACCACCATTAGTATCACATAACACTACCCATCTAGCACCAGCCTCGTATGCAGTTTTAGCAACAGCTAAAGCATATTCAGAATTATCCAGATATCCATCAAAAAAATGTTCACAATCAAAGATCGCTTCTTTTCCTTTAGCGACCAAGTGCTCAATGCTTTCTTTTATGTTTATTAAATTTTCTTCTAAACTCACGCCAAGAGCTGTCGTAACGTGAAAATCATGTGATTTGCCTACAAGACAAACTGCTTTAGTATTGGCGTTAATTACAGCCGACAATACATCATCATTGTCAACCGAATAGCCCGTTCGTTTCGTCATCCCAAAAGCCGTGAAAGTCGCATTTGTTCTTGGCGCTATTTTAAAAAATTCGTTGTCCGTATGATTTGCTCCTGGCCACCCACCTTCTATGTAATCTACCCCTAATTCGTCTAAAGCTTTTGTTATCCTAGTTTTATCAGAAGAATTAAAATCTACCCCTTGCGTTTGTTGTCCATCTCGCAATGTAGTATCAAAAAGATAAATTTGATCTGTCATTTTAATGCCTCTAATTTTTCACTGTCGAAACCATCAGTCAATTCCCAAGTTATACCGATGTTCGTATCATTGATTTTCACACCAGCTTTTATAAAACCGTCTCTTAATTCATCTGCCCGAACATAATCTTTTTCAAGCCGTGCATTATCTCTCTCTTTAAGTAAACTCTCAATTAACAATGTTAACCTTTCCGAGACTTCAAATTTATCTACGGTTGTTAAACTATTACTGAAAATACCCAAAAAAAGCCCTGAGGCCTTCAAAGAAGCAAAATTTCCAGTCTTCGCTAATTTATGCATTTCAGTTAAGGCTAATGGGGTGTTTAAATCATCAGCTAGAGCGTGTAAAACATTCGCGTTAACTTCACCTGCTTCTGATTTTGATATCATGCTTATCCATTTTTTATATATAATCGTACTTTCTGATAATTTACTTTCAGTCCAATCAAGTGGTTTTCGATAATGTGTATTTAAATACATCAATCTTAACGCACCACCTGCAACTCCGTTGTTCATTAATTCTCGTGGCGAAAAATAATTACCAAGTGATTTAGACATCTTTTTTCCATTGATCTGAAGCATCTCATTATGCATCCAAATTTGAGCAAAGTCATCTTCAGAACTTAAGGAACAACTTTGTGCTTTTTCATTTTCATGATGTGGGAAAGCTAAATCCAAACCACCTCCATGAATATCAAACTTTTGCCCAAAAATTTCCCTACTCATAGCAGAACACTCTATATGCCATCCTGGTCGACCAAAGCCCCAAGGACTATCCCATCCAGGATCCGTATCCTTTGATGGCTTCCATAGAACAAAATCCATTGGATTTTTTTTATAGGGTGCAATTTCTACTCTCGCACCAGCAATCATGTCATCTAGGCTTCGACGCGATAATTTGCCGTAATCTTTATATTTTGAAACATCAAAAAGCACATGACCATTTGAACTATAAGCGTAACCACTATCAATTAATTCTTGATTCATAACAACCATAGCTTCAATATATTCAGTCGCCCTTGGCGTGAATGTGGGTTCTAGATTTCCCAGATCAGACATGTCTTCAACAAACCAATTTATAGTTTCATTTGTAATTTCTTTGATAGTACGCCCAGTCTTGAGAGCACTAGCATTAATTTTATCGTCTACATCAGTAAAATTTCTTGCATACTTAACAGATTTTTCACCGTATCTATATCTTAGTAACCTGAATAACATATCGAAAACTATAACAGGACGTGCGTTTCCAATATGTGCCCGCTCATAAACTGTGGGACCACAGACATACATCTTCACGTTGCTCGGGTCTAAAGGTTCGAATACATTTTTTTCTTTAGATTGTGAGTTGTATAATTTTATCTCAAACATCGTCAGCACCAAATGTTATTTGTTAGGCGGACTATCAGATTATTTAATGATTTGAAATAAAAGAAACGCCCGCCAATTATTAGCAGGTTATAATAATACAAATTATTATGTTATTTCTTCTCATAAATTCCCATTATATAAAAAAATTAAAAATGACAAGCAGCTATTATTTTACCAACATTATAATTTCTACATTTTGAAGAAATTCTAATTTGAAAATACTTGTCCTCAAAAGTAATAAATGCAAAGAAAAATAAATTCAAAAGGAGAATCTAATGCCTCTCAGTTCGTCAAAAAGGATAAGAGACATAACTGTCAATGGAAGCGACGGGTGGGAAGTTTTCAATAAAGCACGAAAGATGATCGCGAGTGGCACACACGTAGTTGAATTATCTATTGGTGAGCATGATATAAAAACAGACAAGGAAATTATAAATGCTATGAATACCAGTGCCCTAAATGGAAATACTGGCTATGCAGAAATGCAAGGCATACATAAACTTAGGGAACTTATAGCTAAAAGAAATCAAGAAAGAACCGGTGATAAGACAACTGCAGAAAATATAATAATAACACCTGGAGGACAAGCAGGACTGTTTAATGCTCACATGGCTACATGTAATGAAGGCGATAAAGCTTTATTTATTGATCCATATTACGCGACTTATCCCGGGACTATTCGTAGCGTTGGTGCTCGAGCAATTCCAATCAAGACTCAATCAACAAATGGATTTCAACCTACTTTTGAGGAAATTAATAATTCAGCCAGTGGGGCAAAAAGCTTATTAATTAACTCACCCAACAATCCAACAGGAATCATATACTCCAAAGAGACCCTTAATTCTGTCGCTGACGCAGTGCTTAAGAATAACCTTTGGCTCATTTCTGACGAGGTTTATGAGTCTCAAATCTGGAATGGAACACACATCTCGCCCCGAAGTATTGATGCAATCAGGGAACAAACCATTGTCATAGGATCAATGTCTAAAAGTTATGCGATGACAGGGTTTAGATGTGGTTGGATAATTGGACCTGAAAATATCATAGAAGATATGTTGAATTTAGCGACTTCAACTACGTATGGCATGTCTGGTTTTATTCAAGATGCTGCCTATTTTGCTCTAACCAAAGGCAAAGCATTCGAAGAAAAAATATCCACCCCGTTCTTACGAAGATACAAGTTAGCGAAAAACATTTTTCAAAATGATAAATTTGTCAAATTGATACCAGGAGACGGTACAATGTACGTGATGTTAGATATCAGAGAGACTGGCTTAACTGGAACCGCGTTCGCGAATAATTTACTCGACGAGAAAAAAATTGCCGTGATGCCTGGTGAAAGTTTTGGCCAAGCAGCTGCCGGACATTTAAGAATTGCGATGACCGTATCCGATGATATATTTGCGCAGTCATTAATTGAAATAAAAAACTTTGCAGCAAATCTTTAATTTTTGATATTTAATCTTTAAAAGTTATTCAAATACGACAACAATGACGTTTTATAGGTATACTAATTAAAATATAGTGATAATTTTCGTTTATGAAAGATTTTAAAAGCAATAAGTTAATTAAAGATATAACCATCGGTGCTTCAAGAGGTTTAGCAGCAAGAGGTGATCCTTTAAATCAAGTGGTTAATAAATCTTTAAAAATTGCTAATAACTTATGAGAAAAAAATGTCAGAAAATCGTTCACGAAGAAGTGGTGGTAGATCAGCTAGAAAAGCACTACGCGCAGCACCTTTAGCAAAGGAAATACGCCCTATTCGACCTGGTATGGAGAGTAGCACTTATCAGCCGCTTGATGAACTGGGAATGAAAAAAATTCACAATGCAGCTTTAGACGCATTAGAGCAAGTTGGTTTTGGCGAAGCTCCAGATAGTGGAAAAAAAATATTAACTGAGGCAGGAGCCGTATTGGGTGATGATGGTAGGATTCGTTTTCCACGTTCTTTGGTAGAGGACATGATCGCAAAAGCGGCAAAAGAAATCACACTATTTGGGCGGTCTCCCGACCATGATATGCAAATTGGTGGTGAGCGTGTATACTTCGGCACTGCGGGTGCTGCAGTACATATGGTAGATGTTGAAAAAAATGAGTATAGAGAATGTTACGTACAAGATTTATTTGATGCTGCAAAAATTGTTAATGAACTTGACAATGTACATTTTCTTCAACGCCCCATGGTTTGCAGAGACATAACAGATAACTACGAAATGGATCTAAACACTGTTTATGCTTGTACAAAGGGAACCAGCAAACACGTAGGCGCTAGTTTTACTGAGCCAAGTTTTGTCAAAGGTATCTTTGAATTGCTGCATGAGATAGCTGGGGGAGAGGCAAAATGGAGAGCTCGACCGTTTGTATCTAATTCAAATTGTTTTGTGGTTCCTCCAATGAAGTTTGCTGTAGAAAGCTGCCAAGTTATGGAAGAATGTGTTCGAGGAGGCATGCCAATCTTACTTTTATCCGCGGGACAAGCTGGAGCAACAGCACCAGCCCCTATCGCAGGAGCTATCGTTCAAGCAGTAGCTGAATGTCTGGCGGGCTTGGTATATGTAAACGCGATGGTTCCTGGTCACCCCGCGATTTTTGGGACTTGGCCCTTTGTGTCAGATTTAAGAACTGGGGCGATGTCAGGCGGTTCAGGAGAGCAAGCTCTCCTGACAGCAGGTTGTTCTCAGATGCACAAATATTATGGATTACCAGGTGGTGCAGCTGCCGGAATCGCCGATGCAAAAATGCCAGATTTCCAAGCTGGATATGAACAAATGTGCTCAAATGTGATGGCAGGACTAACCGGTCTAAATTTAGTTTATGAGAGTGTAGGTATGCATGCTTCGTTATTGGGTTTTTGCCTCGAAAGTTTAATTCTTGGAGACGATATGTTGGGACAAGCTCAAAGGTGTGTAAGAGGTATTGAAGTAAATGATGACACCACCTCGTTAGAAATAATAAAACAGACATGCTTAGAGGGTCCCGGACATTATTTAGGATCAGACCAAACACTCTCACTCATGCAAACAGAATATGTTTACCCTACTCTTGGTGATCGAACATCTCCAAAAGAATGGTTGGAAATTGGTAAGCCAAACCTTGTCGAAAATGCGATAAAAAGAAAGAATGAGATTCTGGGCAAGCCATCAAGAGCAGAATTCAATGCCGAGTTAGACGCTTCAATTCGTAAGAAGTTTAAAATCCACTTGAACTAGATCAAAATCATAGGGATTTTAAAACGCAAAATCAAAGATTTTAGAGCTGGAAAAACAATATAAGTGTCACTATATATCTGGTAAAAATAGATCTAATTCATTTTAAGAGTTCGATAGAATGCTAGAACATAGTTCTGAAATTATCCAAATTATTTTTGCAGATATAATACTTTCTGGTGACAACGCAT
>Ga0163111_10003452_pt1 | contig 10198 bp, 7 predicted proteins | sample CRUFie1St18metaG_FD_109645 | JGI IMG/M metagenome (GOLD analysis project Ga0163111, IMG submission 109645) | Marine microbial communities from the Costa Rica Dome - CRUD Field 142mm St18 metaG | ecosystem: Environmental > Aquatic > Marine > Oceanic > Photic zone | place: Costa Rica: the Eastern... | reverse complement strand
TGGTGTTAATACAGGCCTTGACAGAGCAAAAAATGTTGTTGGATAACGGAATATTGGATTATGGACGCTATACCAATATTATTGCGGCGTATTTAATTGCGGATAAAAATGCTGATGAAGTTATGTTGTTTATTGATACTTATACGACTTATTTAAAAACAATTGATCATCGCTATACAGAGGCACTTAATCGTTCTCGTGCTTATCTTTGGCACAAGAATTATAACGAAGCAGAAAAACAGTTGTTAACCATATCCAATGATTACAGTCAATTGAATTGGAATCATAAAATTTTATTCAAAAAGTTAGAATTGCAATTGGCTTATTTAAATGGAGAAATTTTAATTTTTGCTTCTTGTCTGAAAAACTTTCGATCACTAATTGCGAATAAAAATGAATTAAAGGGTGGTAAAAAATTAGCGGCATTGCGTGGTTTTGCAAATTGTATAGATCGGCTGTTAAAAGATAAATTAACGAAGACTTTTTTAGAAGAACAAACATTGGCAGCAACCGATAAGCATTGGCTGAAATCAAGACTCTAGAGCGCTATGGTGTAACACTCTAGAGTTGATCGCCTATCAATCTTTTTTAACAGTAGCCGAAAATATGCCTTCGTTCGTTATGACCGATACGATATAAGTGCCTGGAACAAGGTCATAAATGTCATAGTCGCAACTGTTCCCATAGCATCCATCTTGTTGGTCAATTATCTGCCCATCGGTCGTTTTTATCGCAATCAACTCGATACGTTGATTGGGATCATTTAGCGTTATGTGGAGAATAATGTCTTCCATTGTAATAACACCTCCAGTAATTCCTTCAGCATTATTTTGATTGAATAGATTGATAGAATTAGAGGCTTGTATAAAAGACAAGCTCATTGCAAAAATTAAAAATAGTTTTACCACAATTTATTGATTTATAAAGTTGTGGAAGATCTTCCTTGGAAATAGACTGTACAATCTTTTGTTTTAAAAGGATCGGTATGGGCATAGCTTTCCTATTCATTCAATAGTCTTAAAAGCTTTGAATGTTATCGTTTTGAGTCGATAATAGGTAAATAAGTACCTTTATACTAGATGGTTATGAGCCAATTGAAAGCAATTTTAGTCCTTTAATTGATCTAACGTTCGTCTAGCAGCATCTTGGTAAGTTGGAGTCTGCACCAGTTGATTCAGAATAGCAATGGCTTTTTTCTTTTCCAATAATTGGATATATGCCATGGCAGTATACCACTGAGCGGCTTCTAAATAGTCTGTTAACTGCTCCTCTTGGGCATAAGTTGATAATTCTATTGCCTTTAAATAAGGAAGTGCAGCCTTAGCCTGTTGATTTTCAATTAAAGCACAAGCTAGATACAATTTGACTCGGACCGTATAAAAAACTTGGGTTAATTCGCTACAACAACTGTCGTTAACATCAACCAAGAATTTTTGCAATAAAGGAATTGCATCAGAAAAAGCCTTTTGGTTATATAAACTCATTCCTTCTTTCAAGCTGTTTAAAGCATCTTTTTCGCGTTGGTTAGGATTGTTCGTATTGGTTCGTTGTGTAATATCAATTTCCTTAGAAATTTTATCTGCAAAGAAAGGCTTTTCAGGAATAGATATACTGAGCGAATACCATATGCAAAAGATTAGACTGGCAGCAATGCCGCTTAACCATAAAAGTCGTACCTTAAATGTTGAGCGATCTTGAATTGCTTGATGTATTGGTTGGAAGAATTCCTCCTGCTTCATCTGATTGTGAAAATTTTTCACCTTAGAAGTGGTATCAGGATTCGGAATATCATTGATAATTGCTCGCCAAGTTTCTATTTCCTCTGCAAATTTTTTATCCTTTTGTATCTTTTTCTCAATCCATTCCGTTGCTTGGGCATCCAAAACACCATCTATATATTGTTCAATGATTTTATAGTTCAATGGTTGTTCCATGATCAAAAATTTAATTTTTATAGATAGAGAAAACCTTTTTTCTAAGGTATTTGATACAATCGTATCGTTTGCTTTTAATTGAACCAGGGGTATAATTCATCATTTTAGCCAAGTCAATCAAACGTTTTCCTTCTAAATAAAATAGTCTAATAATAGTTTTACAATCTTCCTTTTCAAAGGTGTCCAATGCCTTTTCTATACAGGTTAAACGATGCTCTGTAAGGTTAAAAGAAGTCACGTCTTCGATAGATTCTTGTTGCGCGAATACTGCCTTTTGATTGACCGTTTCTTTTCGGTTACGTTCGAGTTTTTGCAAGAGCAAATTGCGGCAAATACTATACATATATGTTCGTATATGAGCCGTTAATTTGAACTCAGGTTGTTTAACTTTATCAATCAAAATACACATAGCATCTTGAAAAATATCTTCGGCTAATTGCTTGTCTTTTGTCCTTTGAATAACCAGTTTAGCACAAGGTCTATAAGCTTCTTGATAGACATATTTGAATGCTCTATTGTATACTCTAGGCAAATCCGATCTTAGCTTTTCAATTAGATTGTTCATTGCGTTTAATTAAGTTTATGTAGCTTGTACTAGTACGTAACAATTAGTTATTAACAACGTGTCTTTATTCTTTTATCATGGAAAAAACAAAAGGTGAGGACTAAAGGATAATTTTTTTAGAATTTTTTTCAGGAACGTGCTTTTGTGTAGCAATAGCCTTTCTAATGGCAAAAACAATGATTGGAATTAGAATTATCATGCTTAATATAAGATACCAAGATAAGCCTCTTTTTTCTAGTTGTATGGGAAGCGTATTGCCCAACTGAATAAAGGAAGACCAGTAATATGGATGATTCAATTCATCCGAATGTTCTTTTAAATAACTCAATTTTGCTTTTTGCAGGGCAATATCTTTAGGATCGCCTTCAGACAAATTGAGGTAAAATGCCTTCATTAAATCCGCAGTAGCTTCGTCTTCTACTTTCCATAGTGAAACGACCAAAGCAGGAACACCTGCATACATAAAAGAACGAGCAAGGGATAAAACCCCTTCACCTTCCTGAAATTTTCCATAGCCTGTTTCACAAGCCGATAAAACCACTAAATTTGCACTCAATTCTAATCCAGAAATTTCATGCGCTTCCAAAAAATTATCTTCCAAACTATCTTGGTCTTCTGAAAAGGCTAAGCTCGATAAGATTGGTCGCTCTTGATCCAGTAAACCGTGCATTGCCAAGTGAATAATACCATAATCACCTGCATGTTGTTTAAAATATTTTTCATTAGCATCCAAACCTTTGATGAAAGTGCCATTAAAATACCGTTCTAAGGTGTTCACTTCTTCCAATGCTCCACGTAAATCTTGTAAACTATCTCGAGTGGCTAAGGTAGTAGGGCTTCGCATAGCGGTAAGGTCACCTTTTATGTTTTTATAGCTAGGTGCAATGGCCAACATTTTTTGATAACTATTTTGTATTGGCTGCTCTAGATTTTCTTTGAATAAGGTAGCAGAGTAATTATAGCTAATGCTGTATTGTTTTAGTAAGTAGCTCATGTCAGCATAGTCGCTATCGGCACTTTCTTCCTTGGTTAATAATACTTCAAAGGGGATATAGTTCAAGGTATAATCAGGAACAATAATCAGTTGGTCAATATCGGGATGATTTTTTAATGCAGGTGCAACTAAATTTTTGTAAAACCAATGGGCAGTTTCTGTATATTCTTTTTTTGCTTTTTTGGGGTAGGTTCTTATGTAGTCGTAGTTGCTTGTGGCGTTTCTTAGTTGTTTGATTTTTTGCGTTAGTATTGCTTGGTTTATCAAAAGAGCATGAAGATTCATAGTATCTTTTGATATGGTAAATAAATAGATATTAGTATCTGCTACGTAATATTCTAAAAATAGTTGATTGTGAGTAATTTTATTCTGTATTGTATAAGGACTTACTGTTGTGTTTTTATATTTTGAGTCGTAATATTGTTTATAGTTTTGATTGATATGTATGAGGAAATGTTGTATGTCTATATTTAGTTTATTTTCTTGCTGAAGTATTTTTATAGAGTCACTTACATTTTTGATTGAATTTTTGTTCGAATGGATTATTTTTCGACGGCGTTTTAATTCCATTTCAACTGATGATAAAGAGTCAGGGAGGTATGATGAATTGATTGCTTTATCAATCATTACATCGTTAGTTAGAAAAAAAGATTTGTTCAGTTCTATAAGTTGAAGTATGTCTTCGTAGTTTTTTTGTAATCTAGGTAATAATTTAATAGCTGTTAATATAGTTGACTCTATAAATTCTCTTGAGCAAATAGAAACTTTTAATCTTTGTGTATAAGAAAATTTTTTTTGTATACGATTATTTATAAAAATAATGTATTTGCAAAAATTATAATGCGATAGAGTTGCTTTTTCAGTTTGATTTTTTTTAACTCTTTTACGGAGAATATCAGAAATAATTGCTATTGATGTTGACATTTGTCTTTTACTATGATATTTAGTATTGATAGGGATTGCAAATGTTGAAGGAGAACTAGATGAGCAAATTAAAGTTGTTAAGCTATCTATGGAAATTTTGTCTACCTCATTTGTAAGTTGTTTTTCTAGCAGAGATTTTAAGTTGCTACTATTGAGAATTAAGGCTTTGATAGAATAGTAAAGAGCACTATCTAAATCATTAGATTTTAAATATAAATCTGATAAATTGTTAATAGTATGAATATAAGCTCGATTTTTTTTCCCAACAGTTATTTTTTGAATGTCTTTAATTTCATAAAGTATTGTTTTTGCTTTATCAAATTGTTTCATTTCAATATACATATATGCCAAATTTCCTAAAGAAGATAAGTATTGAGGGTGAGATTGAGATAAAAAACGTAATCGAATTTCGCATGTTTTTATTAATAATTTTTCTGACAATAAATATCTTTTTTGCCTTATGTATACTGCTGCTAAGTCATTTAATATACGGCTATATTTTATAGGTTGTATATTTATAACAGGTCCTAGCTCTTTTGCTTTTAGTAAATATTTTTCAGCTTTTGAATATTCTTTTAGTTGTCTATGTATTCTACTTAGTCCCATTAGAGCATTGAGATAATGGAAATTGTTGGTGCCTAATTGTGCTTGACATCTCTTTTCTAATTCTGTGAATATAATTAGAGCTTTATCTGCTCTAATCATTTTTTCATATAAAAAACCTAGACCCTCTAGAGTTTCCAAATATACATTACTGTTAGAATCAGCATAGGGGCTTACCATTCTGTATGACTTCATATAGAAAGATTCGGCTTTTTCATATAAATTCATGTCTTTGTATAAAGTCCCTAGATTTTTTAAAGATAAGGCAATGCTAAGTTTTGAATTATAAGAACTATCGCTTTTGTACATATATTTTTTTATCTCATAACTCTTAAGAAGTAGTGATTCTGATTTTGCATAATTCCCATTTGAAAAATAGAATATTCCTAAATTATTTAATGACTGTGAGTATTCATTGCTTTTATGTCCAAAAATGTTTTTATCTATTTCAATCGCCTCCTTCATAAGTATTTCTGCATTCTCGTAATCGTCCTTACTAAAGTAAAAAAAACTCAACATGTTTAAATACTCAGAATAAATAGAATCTTTTTTGATTGACTGTTTTTTTGCCATTTTTAATCCTATAAGTGCATAGTTTATAGCTTGATCAAAATCTCTTTGTTGATGAAAAATTCTAATGAGACTATCTACGTGAGAAAATGAGATAAATTCTTTATGTAGATCATTTTGCCCTAATACCGTTGTGACTAAAGAGGAATAGAGTAATAATAAAAACAAAAACTTCATATCAAACAGATTATATATAATAGAATAGGGATCACTATCAAGTGATAATACCATCTAAAATAATAGTTTATGTTTGTTATTTATTGTTTTTTATAGTATTTGTTTGTTGTTAAGAATAAAAAAACGCCACTGACCGAGTTTTAGGCTTCCTCTTTAGCACAATCATTAGAAATAAGAACAAACTAATCGTTATACGAAGAACCTTACAAAAACTTAGGAAATATATCGCTAGATGATTTTGAATGTTTAAAACGGTTGCGGCTTAGGAGAAGATTCCAATTCTTTTAACATTGAAATAGAGATGATTGTAAAAAAAAATGATGATTAGCGGTAATGTTTTTATTGTGTTTGTCATAATATACTAAACCATGAACGCTTACCAATGTTAAATTTAATCTTTCCTATGAAAAAGAATAGGAGTATACACTGTATATAACGTATGATTAGATTCTAACATTTTATCTTATACATAATGAAAACTAAACTAATTATTCCATTAGTAGTGCTCAACCTACTAACCATCACCCATTCTTTTGGTCAAAAGACTAAAAGAAGTATCCCCCCTAAAGACTGCAGGCAAATTATTTGGAAAGATGGAGGAGATAGCTTTGCTGTTTTCGAAAATGGTGATGTTTTTCTTTTTGATAGTAAAAGGAAAACTTACATCAAGGTGTACAGGAAAAAACGTATAGCCAAATCTGTTTTTAAATTAGTTGATGAATCTAATTTTTTAGAGACGAATTCTAATATAAAAACCGAAGGTCTATATGAGAAAACATGGAGAGAAAGGGATTTTGAATACCTCGAATATATTAATGAAGACAATTTAAAACATATTGTGTATTGGCGAAAGAACGATAGTATAGAAGACGAAGCGATTCTGAATACTATCTTGATGAAGCTGTACGACTTATATTAAATTTTTTTATTAAAGCCTATAAAGTAAATATAGGCACTTATATCATTTATAAACTTAAAACAACATGAAAAATTTATTATCAGTAGTTTCATTACTACTATTTATGACTACTATTGTATCTGCTGCACCAACTGTAGATCATGATAAGAAAAAAATTAGGAAAAAGAAAAAAGAAGATTTAACGCTTTATAAAGCAGATCACCTTGTAACAATAAGAGGGACTAAGAAAGATGCTGCTGATGGTGATGTTATTTGTAAAAGAAGTAGAAAGATGTGTATACAGGTAGTGGTAGCAGAACCTATAAAAATTAAAGAGTTAAGCCTTATGGATAATGGTTCCTCTCAGACAAATACTGGAACAGTTCTGTCTGGGAAAGAAGCTAAAATCAATATCTTTGATGAAGAAGGAACAAAAGTAGAACGTAAACTATTCGTTAGTTCTTATGAGGTTTCAAGAACTGAAGATAAAACAGAAGGCGAAGTATTCCGAATATCTTTTGACGAAGGTGTAAAAGCATTGGCTTTAGGAAATATAACGGTTAAAGGAAAAGCTAAAATGATACAAGATGCACCTGGAAGCCAGTTAATTCGTTGTAAAGGAAGAAAAGGGGAATGTGTTACAGGAGTTAGTACAGAAATTAATACTAAGTGGGAACTAAGTAGACGTGCTGAAGATGGAGGTGGTTCTATTGTACCTGGCGGAAGCCCTAGTATAAATGGTTTAGAAGGAGAAGGTGGTGTGTTCACTGTGAATTTAGAAAAGGAACAAAAGAAAATTAAAGCAAAATCATTTTCAGTTAAAGAGGTTGAGGAGAAAGATGGACCTGTCGTAGAAATACGAATTATTGAAAGTAAGTAATATAAATTGATAAACAGCTATTAATGAATTTTGATAGCTGTTTTTTTTATTAGATAGATATGAAAATTAAGAATATATTATACCTTATTTGTTTCATTTATTCTACAGGGCTTTTTGGTCAGCAATATAGATGTTATATAAAAACCAATCCTCAGGAGTGTGCAAATTGTATTAATGGTGGAAAAGTAAGTTTAGATGCTATTGATAAGAAGTTAATGCCAACTTTTGTTTTTGAGGAAATTTATGAGGATCAGATTCCTCGTTTTTTTAAAGACATTCTTCAAATTCAATGGAACCCAGAATATATTATAATTTCAGATTCGTTACATAAAAAATTAACAACAACGAATGCTTCAGAAGTACATATTGTAGATGAAAATGGAAAAAGTCTTTTTAAATGTGACTTTAAAGACTTACAAAGTAATTTAGAAAAAATTAATTCTTATAAAGTCTTAGATATAGAGACGATTGTAGATATTCCCGATTCTATCGTATTTTCTAGAACAACACAAATAATATTAGGCAACGAACACTTAGTATTGCACGATTACCAGTTTAATGATATTTATTTTGTTGATTTGAAAAAGCGTCAGTTAGAGCAACGAGTTTCAGGAAATGATGTAGATTTAGAACAACTTATGAAGTTGTATTTTGAGCGAGATTATGAGTATGATCTTCTTCAAAAAAATATAGATCTAATGCGACAAATGGGAAAGGATAAAATTAAATTTGAAGTAGTATGGAATCAATCAGATACTTTTTATACAATAGTAACAATCCCCCATTTAATAATAGAAGTAAATGATGGTAAACATGATGCAATAATAGATCAAGTATACATGATTCTAACATGGCATAATGGCGACATCATTATGCAGTATCCTGTTGAGCATCTGAAGAGTAACAAATACGATATAGATCAAGGAGGTGATTTTTTCAAAAAAGATAATCAGTTTTATTTATCTATTTTCAAAGATGATCTGAGAGGAAAAACACCTTTTTTAGCAACTTTTGATGTTGCTGATAATAATAGAGTTTCATTTAGCAAGAGAAATAAACAGAATTTACCTAAGTTTTATAAAGAGATGGGGTGGGAATATGTGAGTGTAGATTTTTATGAATGTAATAATCATCTATTTTTCAAATATTGTGATGATGTACTGGCTCTTAACAATACCAGTAGACATAAAATTGGAATTGGAAAGTTGTTTAAAGAAGAGGAGAAGCGGAATAAATATTTATATACGTTATGGGGAGTACTAAAAGAGAAAGAATTATATCATATTATATATACATACGATGATGTTTTTTATGCTAGTAAGCTGCATGAGCATGATTTTTCGATTCAAGAAAAAAGAATTATACCTGTTTTAAAACGAGAGCAATATAAGAGTGACTTTAAGCTTATTGAAAAAGATAAAATTCTTGTAGTCAGTAGTTCAAATGATATAATATCTATTAACCTGAAGTAAAAAAAAATGTTCTGTAGTGAATGCTTTACTTCACTACAGAACACTAGAATAATCACTTCAACTTCTCCCTCAAAAAGTCCCCCGTATAAGAATCAACCTCCGTCAAACCTTCGGGGGTCCCTTGGAAAACCAAATTTCCACCATTGGCGCCCCCCTCTTTGCCGAGATCAATCACATAATCTGCACATTTGATCACATCCAAATTATGTTCAATAACGATGATCGAGTGTCCGATCTCCACCAACGCATTAAACGCATCCAAGAGCTTTTGAATATCGTGGAAATGCAGCCCTGTTGTTGGCTCATCGAAGATGAACAAGATACGTTCGCGGCTATTCTCTTTGGCAAGGAAAGATGCCAGTTTTACGCGTTGCGCTTCGCCCCCCGATAGGGTAGAAGAAGGTTGCCCCAAACCAATGTAGCCCAAGCCAACATCGGCTAATGGCTGTATTTTTGAAATGATGTCGTCATTGTCTTTGAAGAAAACCAAGGCTTCATCAACCGTCATGTTGAGGACATCATAGATTGTTTTATCATTATAACGAACTTCCAAGACTTCTTTTTGGAAGCGAAGCCCATTGCATTCATCACAGGTTAAACGAACATCTGCTAAAAACTGCATACTAACGATAACTTCACCCGCTCCTTTACAGGTTTCGCAGCGACCGCCTTCTACATTGAAAGAAAAATGCTTTGGCTTAAAGCCTTTGATTTTTGCTGCTTGCTGAGTGGAGAAGAGCTTACGAATGGCATCGTAGGCTTTTACATAGGTTACAGGGTTTGAACGGGATGATTTACCAATAGGCTGTTGGTTGACCATTTCTACTCGATTGATGGATTTGAAATCGCCTTCTAAGCCATCATGTGCGCCAGGTTTTTCCGTACCTTCGCCCAATTTATGCATCATCGCAGGATATAAAATCTGCTTGATAAGCGTTGTCTTTCCACTTCCACTGACGCCTGAAACGGCCGTAAATATATTAAGTGGAAAGGTAACATCTATATCTTTTAAATTGTGTTGACGAGCACCTTTTACAAGGATAGACTCTGTCCATGTACGTCGAATTTTGGGTACAGGAATCCCCATACGACCACTCATGTATTTCGCCGTTAAGCAATCCGCCGCTTCACTGTGAATGGTTTCGTAGGGGCCGGCAAAAACAACCTTGCCTCCATGAACT
>Ga0163111_10003451_pt1 | contig 10199 bp, 11 predicted proteins | sample CRUFie1St18metaG_FD_109645 | JGI IMG/M metagenome (GOLD analysis project Ga0163111, IMG submission 109645) | Marine microbial communities from the Costa Rica Dome - CRUD Field 142mm St18 metaG | ecosystem: Environmental > Aquatic > Marine > Oceanic > Photic zone | place: Costa Rica: the Eastern... | reverse complement strand
TTGTTCTCATCAAGACTATCTCTGGATTGATCCACGCTGGCAATTTTGACAGTTTCTCCAATTTTGATCGTGCCATTATCAATTTTTTCGTGGCCATTTATCATATTAAAAAGAGTGGTTTTCCCAGCTCCGTTCGGTCCAATTATTCCAACGATACCTCCCGCCGGGAGTTGAAAGCTTAACGATTCAATCAATACCTTTTCATCAAATGCTTTCTGAATATTTTCTGCCTCAATAACCACATCACCCAATCGTGGACCGGGTGGTATAAAGATCTCATTGGTTTCATTTCTGGCTTGATACTTTTCGGAAGTTAATTCAGCAAATTGTCTGAGACGAGCTTTTGATTTCGCTTGCCTGGCTTTTGGATTTTGCCTCACCCATTCCAATTCTACCTGCATTGCCTTTTGTTTTGCTTTTTGAGTTGCTTCTTCTTGCGAGAGTCTTTTTTCTTTTTGTTCTAACCAAGAGGAATAGTTACCTTCCCAAGGGATTCCATGGCCGCGATCTAATTCAAGTATCCAGCCAGCCACATTGTCGAGGAAGTATCTGTCATGAGTCACAGCGATTACGGTGCCATTGTATTCTTCTAGAAATCGCTCCAACCAAGCCACAGATTCTGCATCAAGATGGTTGGTGGGCTCGTCAAGTAAAAGCATATCGGGTTCTGATAAAAGCAGTCGACATAAAGCCACGCGTCTTTTTTCACCACCAGATAGATTTGTAACATTTGCATCCCAAGGCGGTAATCTGAGGGCATCAGCTGCAATATCCAATTTTCTATCTAACTCCCAACCACCGCACGAATCAATTGAATCCTGAAGTTTTCCTTGTTCTTCAAGAAGTGCATTCATTTCATCATCATTTAATTCTTCACCAAAGCGCATACTGATTTCATCAAACCTTTGAAGTAAAGATTTTGTTTCATGAACCCCTTCTTCAACATTCTCTCTAACGTTCTTGTTTTCATCAAGTTCTGGTTCTTGAGGTAGGTAACCAATTTTGATTCCCGGTTGAGGTCTGGCCTCACCATCAAATTCTTTATCTATACCTGCCATAATTCTGAGAAGAGTTGATTTTCCTGATCCATTAATACCAAGAACACCAATTTTTGCTCCAGGAAAAAAAGACAAGGAAATATCTCTTATGATAAATTGCTTGGGTGGCACCATTTTTGCCACGCTATTCATTGTGTAGATGTATTGCGCCATTGTTAAACCATTAGTAAACAGAACAACAAGATATTCTGCGATAAAATTATTAAAAAGGGAATTGTGAAGATTAAACCAGTATTTGTCTACAAAGGCAGAGCATTAGCTCAATATAATTTTGGAGAAAATCATCCATTCGGTCCACAAAGACACGATGCTTTTCATAATGAACTAGAAAAAATGTCATTCGATAGCCATATTAAAATTCAAGCACCACGGAGTGCGGATGTGGATCAACTGGCTCTATTTCATACATCTCATTACATTGATAAAGTTTCAAGAGCATCAAAAGATGGTCAAGGGTATTTAGATCAGGGGGATACCCCAGCTATTCATGGAATTTTTGAAGCTGCATCTACTGTGGTAGGAACGACTTTAACCGCCGTAGATTCGATAATGAATAATGAAACCAAGCGTGCTTTTGTTCCAATAGGAGGATTACATCATGCCATGCGTGATCGGGCAGGTGGTTTCTGTGTCTTTAATGATTGTGGTGTTGCCGTTGAGCATCTCAGAAAAAGTTATGGAATCAAACGAATAGCTTATGTGGATATTGATGCACATCACGGTGATGGCGTATTTTATTCCTATCAAGACGATCCCGATTTGATTTTTGCGGATATACATCAAGACGGCCGAACAATTTATCCAGGAACCGGGCACATCCATGAGACAGGGACTGGTCAGGCGATCGGAACAAAAGTGAATATCCCTTTATCGATCGGTGCCAATGATGAGGACTTTAGGGTCGCCTGGCAGGATATTGAAAATCATTTAAATCTATTCCAACCCGAATTTATTATTCTTCAATGCGGGGCGGATAGCTTATCAAATGACCCCATCACTCAAATGGAACTCTCAGAATCCTCTCATGCGATGGCGACCTCGTCTCTTTGCCGGATAGCAAATTCTCATTGTGAAGGGAAATTAATTGCTTTAGGAGGTGGGGGTTATAATCTAGAGAATATTGCAAAAGCTTGGACAGCGGTAGTGCAATCTCTGGTAGATGAATTATAATTATCTTATTAAATAATCCGGATAATCCCTATTATGAATGATAAAGCCAAACACTTATTTGAAATTGATCATAAGTCTTTACCGACCTCGGTTCCTCTGTTCCCTCTAGATAATGTATTGTTATTGCCATTTGGGAATTTACCTCTGAATATGTTTGAAGAAAGATACGTAAAAATGGCAATGGACTGTCTTAAATCACATCGAATGATTGGCATGATACAACCGAGAACGAGCTCAGATGATCTATTTCAAATGGGGTGTATTGGAAAGATTACCTCTTATACAGAAACTAAAGATTTTCGAATCATGCTTAATTTAGAGGGCATTTGTCGATTCATTTTAAAAGATAAAGTAATGACTGAAGCGGGTTATTGTATGGCTGAGGTTGAATTTACTGATTATCTTGATGATCTCAATGGTTTTGAGCCAAAAATTGACAGGAATGAGCTGATTCAAAAATACAGTAACTTTTTTAAAATGAAGAATCTCGATATCGATCTGGAGGCTCTAACAGAAACATCAAATATACAATTGTTGTCCACTCTACCTATGATAGCTCCTTTTGATAAAATGGATAAACAGGCAATACTTGAATCTTCAAATCTTCATGATCGTGTTGACACTATCAACTCAATTCTCGATATCAATACATTTGAGATTGGTAACGTTTCTAAGCATTGATTTATATAGATTGCCCTCGAATTTTCTAGCTAGAGATTGCAATTAAGAGTTAAAATAATAAAACAAATGATGTTATAAATGCTATTGTGTTTTTTGTAATAAGGCGCTCATAAATTCATTTTTCGTTAGAATAAATGAGGAGAAAAAATGTTTTCCAATGTTTCATCGATATCTTCTTTTGACTCTGAATTGCACGAAGCGATCAAAAATGAAGAAAATCGTCAAGAGCAACACATCGAACTGATTGCTTCAGAAAATTATGCCAGTCCTCGAGTACTTGAGGCACAAGGCTCCGTACTAACAAATAAATACGCAGAAGGATATCCTTCAAAGAGATATTATGGCGGTTGTGAGTATGTTGATGTTGCGGAAGAGCTTGCCATCAAAAGAGTGAAAGAATTGTACAATGCTGATTATGCTAATGTCCAACCGCATTCTGGATCTCAAGCCAATACCGCTGTGTTTCTTGCTTTATTGAATGCTGGAGACAAAATTCTGGGAATGAGTTTATCTGACGGAGGTCATCTCACTCATGGAACTTCTGTTAATTTTTCAGGCAAGCTTTTTGATGCAGCTCAGTATGGTGTGGATCCGAAAACTGGATTGATTGATTACAACGAAGTAGAGTCATTAGCAAAAAAACATAAACCAAAATTACTAATTGCTGGATTTTCTGCTTATTCAAGAGTTTTAGATTGGCAAAAATTTAGGGATATAGCTGATTCTGTGGGTGCTTATTTTCTAGTAGATATGGCGCATGTGTCAGGATTAATTGCAAGTGGACACTATCCAAGCCCTGTAAATATAGCTGATGTGGTAACGTCAACAACTCATAAGACATTAAGAGGACCCAGAGGCGGCATCATTCTTGCAAAAGATAACCCGGATTTAACTAAAAGATTTAATTCGCTGGTGTTTCCTGGTACTCAAGGTGGTCCACTTATGCATGTGATTGCAGCAAAAGCCGTCGCATTTAAAGAAGCTCTTAATCCAGAATTTAAGGAGTATCAGGGTCAAGTGATAGAAAATGCAAAAATGATGGCCAATACACTCATGGAGAGAGGGTACAGCATTGTGTCTGGAGGAACGGATAATCATCTGGTTCTCGTCAGTCTTATAGATAAAGGATTGACTGGTAAAGATGCGGATGCTGCGTTGAGTCGGGCAAATATTACAGTCAATAAGAATACCGTACCAAATGATCCCTGTTCACCATTCGTAACAAGCGGCCTTCGTCTTGGAACGCCAGCAGTAACAACACGAGGTTTCGGTTTGGATGAAACTAGATTAATGACAACATGGATCGCAGATATTTTGGACGACCTGAATGATGACACTGTTATTGAGAAAGTTAAAAATAATGTAGTTGAATTGTGCGCCAAATATCCTGTGTATTCGAAATAGTCTGAAAACAAAGGAATGTATATTAAAAAATGAACTGTCCATTCTGTGATCATGAGGAAACAAAAGTAATAGATTCAAGGCTCGCTGGAGAAGGCAGACAAATTCGAAGAAGACGAGAATGCCTTGCTTGTCATGAGAGATTTACGACGTTTGAAGGCGCAGAATTGGTAATGCCTCGACTGATCAAAAGTGATAATCGTCGAGAACCATTTGATGAGCAAAAAATACGATCTAGCATGCATAGAGCTCTGGAAAAAAGACCTGTCTCCGCTGATGTGTTTGAAGAATCCATGGGTAGAATGGTCCATAAATTAAGAACAATGGGTGAAAGAGAGGTTCCCTCTCGCCTAATAGGAGAATTGGTAATGAAGGAGTTGAGGAGGCTCGATGAAGTTGCATATGTTCGTTTTGCTTCCGTGTATCGAAGTTTTCAAGACGTGACTGAATTTCAAGACGAAGTGAAGCGGCTACAAAAAAAACCTAAAAGAAAAGGTAAGCGCACTCAGCTATCTTTATTGCCTGATATCGCAGAAAAATCCGAAAAGAAGAAATGAGTTTTTTCTGATGAGCCAATTTACAGAAATAGATATCAAGCATATGTCATTGGCTTTAAGATTAGCGAAAAAAGGACTTTACACCGCTCATCCGAATCCTAGGGTAGGGTGTGTTATCGCTTCGAATGATGAAGTGATTGGAAAAGGATGGCATGAGGTTACAGGAGGAGATCATGCCGAAATCATGGCTCTCAAAGAGGCTGGAGATAATGCTCGTGATGCAACTGCATACGTCACATTAGAACCCTGTGCTCATCATGGAAGAACAGGCCCGTGCTGTGACGCACTTATAAAAGCCGGCTTATCAAAAATCTTCTTTGCATGCGAAGACCCCTTTCCTGAGGTAAAAGGAAAAGGGAGATCAATAATGGAGAAAGCAGGAATAGAGGTTTCAAATGGGTTACTTGAAGATGAAGCAATTAATTTGAATAAAGGCTATTTTTCTAGAATCCAAAAAAATAAACCTTATGTGAGATTAAAACTTGCTATTAGCTTGGATGGTGCTACTGCCATGCAGAATGGAGAGAGTAAGTGGATAACTGGTGAGGCCGCAAGAAATGATGTGCAGAAACTCAGAGCTTCATCTGGAGCGATACTCACCGGGTCAGGCACAGTCATTTCGGATAACCCTTCTCTGACTGTTCGAGATAAGAAGTTGAAGGCGAAGCAACCCATTCGAGTGGTATTAGACACAAACCTTGATACTCCCTCAGAATCAATTTTGTATCAATCAGGGCAAAAGACTATGATCTTTTGTGCTGATGATAAAGATAAAAAAAAATATAAGAATGATCATGTAAAAGTAATGACAACCGACAAAAAAGGAGATCATATAAATCTTAATTCCGTTCTGAAGGCACTGGCGAACGAGGGAATTAATGAGATTCTAGTTGAGTCCGGTTCGGTCCTCTCTGGAGCATTTCTTAGGGAAAAATTGGTTGATGAGCTTGTTATTTATCAAGCGCCCCTCATTATGGGTAGCTTGACAATGTCGATGTTCAGTACGCCTGAATGGGGGTCACTAAGTAACAGTATGTTGCTTGATATTAAGGATATTAGAAAATTAGATCGGGATTTTAAAATAGTTGCTAAACCAGTCTATTAGGGAGACATATGTTCACTGGTATAATCAAATCACTAGGAAAAGTAAAAAAAATTACCCAAAAAAGCGGTGATTACAAAATATATTTTACTGGGAATAAAGTTAACTGGGATGAGATCAGTATTGGTGAAAGTATAGCTGTAAATGGAGTTTGCTTAACAGCAACTAAATTGCATGAAGACGGCTTTGATGCAGATGTATCCTCCGAAACGATAAATGTTACCTCTTTCAGTCACATCAAAGAGGGTGCTTTAGTGAATATTGAACCCTCTTTATCGATGGGCGATAAGATTGGAGGTCATTTCGTGACTGGGCATATCGATTGTATGGCAGAAATCGTCAGCATCAAGAGTGATGCAAGATCGACATCGATAAACATAAAAGTACCAAGCAAATTTGCGCGTTTTATCGCAGCGAAAGGTTCAATTTGCGTTGATGGAGTAAGCTTGACTGTTAATTCAATCGCGGGTTCAACATTTAACGTGTATATTATTCCGCATACAGCAATCGAAACGATAATTGGTAATTATAAACTAGGTGACCAGGTGAATATTGAAGTCGATATGATGGCTCGTTATCTAGAACGTTTGATTGGCAAACGAAGTGATGACGTTATAACAGAAGATTTCCTGAGAGATAATGGGTATGAATAACAAAGTAGTTCAAAACCTTCAACACGCATTCTCTGATATTGAAGATATCATCGCCGATATTAGAGATGGAAAAATGGTTATTATGGTGGATGATGAAGATAGAGAGAATGAAGGCGATCTCATCATGGCGGCAGAAAAAGTTCGCGCTGAAGATATTAATTATATGGCGAGATACGGCAGAGGATTAATATGCCTAACTTTGACAAGGGAAAGATGCGCTCAACTAAGATTGCCACTGATGGTTCAGGAGACAGATGAGCACCACTCAACCAATTTTACAGTATCTATTGAGGCAACTAAGGGTATAACAACAGGTATTTCAGCGCATGATCGAGCTAAAACTGTACAAACCGCTGTGTCTAAAAACGCAAGTCCAGATCAGTTATCTCAACCAGGACATATTTTTCCAATAATGTCACAACCTGGAGGTGTGCTGACAAGAGCGGGTCATACAGAAGCAGGCTGTGATCTAGCGAGATTAGCCGGCTATGAACCGGCAGCTACAATCGTAGAAATTCTCAATGAGGATGGAAGCATGGCAAGACGTCCTGATTTAGAGAATTTCTCAAAAAAACACGATATAAAAATAGGTACCATAGCTGATTTAATTCGCTATCGTCTAGAAAAAGAAAGATATATTGAACGTATATCCAAAAAGAAAGTAGAAACGGAATTTGGAGAATTTACACTGTATTGTTATGACGATCAGGTGAATCAATCTGTTCATGTTGCTTTGGTAAAAGGAAAGCCAAAATCAAGCGATGAACCTCTCGTCAGAGTTCATATACAAGATACACTCGGAGATGTTCTTAGCGTTCAGGCATCATCTCTTGGTTGGCCAATTCGAGATGCTATCAAGCGCGTATCTGAAGAAGAGAATGGTATTGTGGTAATATTAAGAGAGCAAGAGTCATCCCGGGATCTAATGGATGCAGTTAATGGTTTAACCAAAGAAAATAAGCAAGTAAAAAGCGCTAAGTTCAGTGAAGAGAGCCTCAGAACATATGGAATTGGGGCACAAATTCTTCGTGACCTCGGTATTAAAAAAATGCGTGTGCTATCTGCACCTAAGCAAATGTACGCGATTTCTGGGTTTGATTTGCAAATTACCGAGTACGTTGAAAAATAAAGAAGTTTTTTGATGAGGGATTTATGAAAGACATAAAAACAATTGAAGGTGATTTACATCCAAGAGATGCTCGTTTCGTTATCATTGCTTCTCGTTTTAATGAATTTGTGGTCAATGCCTTAATTAAAGGCTCTTTGGATTGTTTATCAAGACACGGAGTTGATAAAAATTTAATTGAAGTCGTTTATGTTCCAGGCGCTTATGAGATTCCTCTGGCTGCAAGTAAAATAGCAAAAACAAAACGCGCTGATGGAATAATTGCACTGGGAACTGTCATAAAGGGTGCTACATCACATTTTGATTATGTCTCTGGAGAATGTGCAAAGGGTTTATCCAGAGTTCAAATCGATGAAGGAATTCCTGTTGGTTTTGGCGTACTCATGGTAGATACGCTCGAGCAAGCATTAGAGAGAGCTGGAACAAAGTCAGGCAATAAAGGGGAGGAAGCTACCCTTGCCGTCATTGAGATGATTAATTTATTAAGAAAAATAGATTAATTGTGTCAAATAAAAAAGCGAAAACTAAATCACTCGGTAAGCGAGGTTTAGCGAGATTAAAAGTGGTTCAAGCTCTTTATCAAATGCAAATGACGGATCACTCCAGGAGTGAACTGTTATCTCAATTTCGAAGCCACGAAGAATATCAAAGGATTGATAAACACTATTTCATTGAAACCCTAAAATCAATATTTGATAACCAAAATGAAATTGCATCAGGTATCCAAAAATTTATAGATCGTCCAGTTGATCAACTTGATCCAGTTGAGATGGGTATTTTAATGGTTGGTTATTATGAATTACAAATGAAGCACGATATTGATATTCCTGTAATTATTGATGAGGCAGTGAATCTAGCCAAGTGTTTTGGCTCAATTGATGGGCATAAGTATATTAATGCTATTCTAGATAAAGTATCAAAAGATCTAAGATAAATTTAATTTTTGCTTATATAGAGGTTTTTTAATGGATGAATTTGAAATTATTCGTCTTTTTTTTCAGAAACAACAAGCTGATAGTTCTATACCTATTGGTATCGGTGATGATGGCGCTGTTATTCAACCCAGTTCGGATAAAAATCTTATTGTAACCACAGACACATCCATCAGTGGTGTTCATTTTCCAGTTAATTCTGAGGCCTCAGATATTGGATATCGTGCAGTTGTGGTTAATGTCTCAGATATTGCAGCAATGGGTGGAAATGCAAAATGGATGACATTGGCCTTAACATTGAATGTATTTGATCATTCTTGGCTAGATAGATTTTCTAGGGGTCTTTTCGAGGCAGCAAAGGAATACGGTATATCACTGATAGGAGGTGACACTACTCGTGGAAAAGACAATGTTATTTCCATCCAAATGATTGGCGAAGTTAATCCTGACGAAGAAATCACGAGAGATAAAGCTAAGGAGGGGGATTTAATTTTTGTAACAGGAACTATTGGCGATGCAGCTGCAGGTCTTGATCAATTTGTTTCTCATGAGCCAAAGAATACGTATTTGATGAAACGTTTTTTTAGACCAAGCGCCAGAATTGAGATTGGTCAAGCCCTGAAAAATATTGCCTCATCTGCCATTGATATCTCGGACGGATTGTACGCTGATGCTAAAAAATTGCTTAAAGCAAGTGGTTTGGGAGGGCATTTAAAAATAGATCAGATCCCACTTTCAGATCAAATTATCAAACTTTATAATGAAAATATGATTTATGATTTCGCTCTGTCAGGCGGAGATGACTATGAATTACTCTTTACCGCGCCTGCTGACTGTCTCCTGAAAATACAGAGAATAGCTAATCAATTAAATAAAAGGATCACCATTATTGGTGAGGTGGAAAATTCAAAGAATATTCGATGTTCAAATAATGGACAACATATTGAATATCATAGTGACGGTTATTTACATTTTAAATGAATTAATTTATGACAGAGAAAAATAAAAAATATTCAAATTTTGATCCTATAATTCTATTGGCATCCTGCCTGGGCACTGGCTTGCTACCTGGAGCTCCTGGAACCTATGGATCAATTTTCGGAATGTTTTTATATTTTATCACTATGGCTTTAGGTGAGGATATGCAAGTAGTGTTATCGGTAGTTTTTCTTTTAACCGGTACTCAGATTTGTGAAACAGCTGCGAAAAAATTTGATCAGCATGATCATCCCTCTATTGTTTGGGATGAAATGGCGGTGATGTATGGAATTTTATTGTTCGTTCCTTTGACAATAATGTCGTGGGCTTCGATTTTCTTATTTTTTAGGCTATTTGATATATGGAAGCCTTGGCCAATCAACTCGTTTGATAAGAGAGTTACAGGAGGACTGGGAATTATGGGTGACGATGTTCTAGCTGGATTTGCCGCTTTATTGCTTCAGAAAATTTTATTTTTATTGATTTGATTCATTTTCGTTATCAAAAGGCATTAATTCATCCTGTCCATCAGAATTTTGCA